>Ga0082212_10007287_pt1 | contig 14670 bp, 16 predicted proteins | sample TergutNt197P3_FD_71548 | JGI IMG/M metagenome (GOLD analysis project Ga0082212, IMG submission 71548) | Neocapritermes taracua P3 segment gut microbial communities from Petit-Saut dam, French Guiana - Nt197 P3 | ecosystem: Host-associated > Arthropoda: Insects > Digestive system > Gut ... | reverse complement strand
CGCGCGGCAAAAGCGCGCTGGCCTGTAGCCGCAACGGTTAAGGCGCTTGTTCCGCTCAAGACCGATACGGCCGCTTCAACAGCCGACCTTTCATCCTATGCTTCAATGGATGGGGTGATTTGATTTAGAAGGTATCCCTACCCGCCCGAAAGGGCGGGTAGGGATGCCTTCTCTCTTCCCTTGTCCATCTTGACTGCCTAAATCACAGCAATCGCCGAATCAACACAATAAATTAAAGCATTTCCATACGATTATTGCCACTAACCCTATATTTGGCGGGTGGAATTTTTTCTGAATAGCGCGGGAATACGTGCGCATCATTGCCAATATTGACTATATACGAACGGAGTATTACAATTTTCACGCGTTGAAAAACGCACGGGTTTAGAAGCCCGATTCAAAAAGGCGGACAACCGCTGAAAAGCGGTTTGTCCGTTATGGTTTCCTTTTTATGGGTGGCCATGTAGGGAGCTTTTCGGCTCGCCGGATTCCTTTTTGACCGGTCTTCTAATCTGCATGGCTGCTCACCCTTTTTGAAGGGTGAGCATAAAACAACCAAACAAAAGGAGTCAAACATGTCAGTACTTCCCAGTAAAAAACTTGTTTTTTCTATCCGTTCATTCGCAAAATCAAAAAAGAAAGAATATCGGGAAACAGGCAGAAAGAAAAATTTAATACGTAAAATATCAGTATTGTCGTTGGCAGCGTTTTTATTAACAGTTGTTCCGTTACTCGCGCAGGAGGAGGATTACGCTCCGTTTGAAATTTTCGTCGGATATAATGTTTTACATCTTGTTGGCGCAAGAAGAGCAGGAATAGATGTAAACGTAAACGGGTGGAGCGTGGAGTTCGCGCACAACATCAATTCTACGTATGGCATTAAAGCGGAAGTTAGTGGGTATTATCATAGCAGGGATGTATCTGGATTTACTGTCAAAGACAGCATCCATTCGTTCATGGCGGGACCGAAATTTAGCACACAACTCAGCGAACGCGCAAAGTTATTCGAACATGCGTTGGTCGGATTTGTCAAAGACTCATGGAGTGTTCGGGATGCAGCATTTAGTGACTATGATAACTATTTCACTACAGGGCTTGGTGGCGGGATTGACTGGAAGATAACAGACAACTTTGCTATCCGCGCACCGCAGTTTGATTACTTGCTCTTTTATGGTAATTCCTCTACTGGTAATTCCTCTTGGACAAGCAATATTAGAGTATCAACCGGTATTGTATTCCAGCTTGGAAAGTAACGATATTACCTTATAAATAAAAACGGAGTTATTATGAATATTGAACCTGAAACTGAAGATTTTATCGTTAATATTGGTGCGAAAGTACCATCTCTGGATGATACAGTTAAGGCTATTGTTAATTAAAGTCTAGTTGGTCTGTAATTCAAAACAAGAAAGGAACAATCATGAAACCCTTCTTTACTGCTTTGATCGCCACACTCACTATGTTTTGCATAGTTCCACCATCCTTGACTGCCAAAGATGAAGTTCCGAAGATTCCGATCTGGGTTAAAGCAGCCACAAACGCCGATGGATTCACCGTTCTAGGTAACAGCACAGGACGACAAGACTCAATTAGGGACATTATCGGCCATGTAAAAAAATCGAAGATGTTGATTTTAGCTCAAACAGAACAAGATTCATTAGTAATTCTTGAAGTCATTGGTCGTAACACCCGTATCGGATATCCAGGTGTCTTCGCAAGCAACATAAGCCGTTTGGAAGTACGCCTTATTGCTGGTGAGTTTGTGATGGAGTTCGGCGTGGACACTCCCTCTGGAGCGTTCACTTCTTACAACCAGGCCGCTCAAGAACTTGTCAGGCAAGTCGGATCATGGGTGGGAGAGAATTACAGTTTAATACGTGAACATAAAATAATAAAGGAGAATGAAAAATGACTTATGAAAGCGCTGAACAATTCCGCGATTTCTTACAATTCTTTTATTTTCAGTTAAAATTCAAAAATCCGAATCAGTTTTTGTCTTGAATTTCATCAAAATGATTGAAATTCTTCTAAAAATACCTCAAAAACAAGGTCTTCGCGGGGCTTTTAACCCCGTGTGCCCTTTTCAGGGCACACTTCGGCCTTAAACAGGTAATTGACGACGTGCCAACATCAGATTTGAAAGACCAAATAAAGTAAATAACTGAGCCTCATTCTTAGCAAGTCCCTTATATCGCACCTTGCGATATTTGAACATGTTCTTAACCATAAGAAATTGATGCTCTACTTTTGAGCGTATGCTCGCTTTTGCTCTTTCAAGTTCTTCAAGCGCACAACGTACCGTATCATCAGCTATTTTCTTTACCTTACTGCGCTTGGCCGCGATATGCCATTCAATTTTTGTGTTGCCGGCATTTTCCGCCCGTTTCTCAACTCCGGTATATCCCGCGTCCCCCATCCCATGCTTTTCATCCCCATGCAACAACTTATGCGCCTGAGTTACATCCGATACATTACCCGGCGTTGCGACTACCGTATGCACAAGACCGCTTTCCATATCTACACCGATATGCGCTTTCATACCAAAATGCCACTGGTTGCCTTTCTTGCTTTGATGCATTTCAGGATCGCGGGACTTATCCTTGTTTTTAGTCGATGACGGCGCGGATATCATTGTCGCGTCTACTATTGTCCCCTCGCGTATGAAAAGACCTTGCGCCGCAAGATATTCGTTGATCTTCTCAAATATCGCTCTTGTCAGATTATGTCTCTCAAGAAGTCGCCGGAATTTCAATATCGTTGTCGAATCCGGCGCTGATTCACGGCTCAGGTCTATTTGCACAAACCCGCGTATCGCCTGGCTGTCGTATATCGCGTCTTCCATACCCTCGTCTGATAATCCAAAACAGTTCTGCGCTACTGTCACCCTCAACATACGTGACAAGCCTATTGCCGGACGTCCGGGACCTTCGCCTTTCGGATAATAAGGCTCGATTACTTTTTCCAATTCTTTCCATGGAACCGCCCGCTCAAGCTCTCCTAAAAAACGATCACGACGCGTTTGTTTCCTTTTGCTTTCGTATTCATAGTTGGAAAAACTCTTTTGCATCGTTCGGCTCCATGTCTTTCGCGGTTTATGTATCAGTAATGCTTATTTTACCGCATTCAGTACAGACAATGCAAAAGAACATATCGCTTTCATGCAAAATTATTTGAATAAATCAGCGCTTTCCTAACAAGACATATCCCAAACAATAGGAGTACCAGCCACGATATCCCGCGAAGCTTTTCTTGTCAAAATAATTTCATGGTAGCGAGGATGCAATCCACACCCCGGCCGTATGCTACGCACATTTTTCTCTGAAAAAAGCTCACCGGCTTTCATGTCTTTCACCACAAAAAGCGAGCGACGAAACGCTATGCTTTCCTTCTCTTTTTCAGTCATGTTGTAGTTGACTTCACCTAGCGCCGTTTTCGCCGTGCGAACATCCTGCACCATTTGCCTGAACTCTTCCGGTTCAATGGAAAAAGCGGCATCATGCCCGCCGTCGGCGCGGGACAGGGTGAAGTGTTTTTCAATTATTGTTGCACCAAGAGCAACGGCGGCTACAGACACAGCCGACCCCATGGTGTGGTCGGATAATCCGACTGGGCAATCGAAAGCATCGGCCAAATGCGGGAGGGTACGCAAATTTATTTCTTCAGACGCGGCGGGGTAAGCACTGGTGCATTTGAGCAATACAAGATCTTTTGTACCGTTTGCCCGCAAGGTTCGCACAGCTTCGTCAATTTCCGACAGGGAGGCCATACCCGTAGACATTATAACGGGTTTGCCGGTAGAAGCGACTTTTTTGAGCAGGGGAATGTCAACTACTTCAAAGGACGCCACTTTGTAGCAAGGTACATTAAGGCTTTCCAGAAAGTCCACAGCTGTGGCGTCAAAAGGTGTGGAAAAACAGACCATTCCCAGATTATTCGCCAGTTGCATCAGGCGTGGATGCCATTCCCAGGGGGTGTAGGCTTCCTTATACAGGTCATATAAGGTACGGCCTTCCCAGAGCGTACCTTTAATGCGGAAATATTCGTTGTCACATGGAATGGTCAAGGTATCGGCGGTATAAGTCTGAAGCTTTACCGCGTCCGCTCCGGCATCGGCCGCAGCGCGGATGATGTCTTCAGCCCGCTCATTGTTCTGGTTGTGGTTGGCGGAAACTTCGGCCACAAAGAGGCAATTTTTTTCTTTTATGCATGAAAATAAATCTTTCATAATATCACCATTAACGGTGGTTGCGTGCCGTAGATCGTTTAATTTTTTCTGACTAAAAAATCACCAATTGCTAAAATATCCAATCCAGTCGCCCAAAATGTTCTCAACGCATCGCTGGGCGTACATACAATCGGCTCCCCTTTAATATTAAAGGAAGTATTCAGAAGCACGGGCACGCCGGTTTCATTTTCAAAAGCTTTAATAAGGTAATGGTATAAACTATTTGTATTTCTATGTACAATTTGTACGCGGCAGGTTTCATCAACATGAACTATTGCCGGCGCATCATTCCTGAGTTTTTCATTTGCGGTAAACGCAATTACCATAAAAGGCGCATCAACATATCGATCAAAATACTTTGGCGCGGCTTCGGCTGTCATTGAGGGGCAAAAAGGCCGCCAATATTCCCTGAATTTGATTATGGTGTTTACGCGATCCCGATTACCAACTTTTCTAGGGTCAGCGAGTATGCTTCTATTACCTAAAGCTCTCGGCCCTCCTTCCATACGGCCTTGAAACCAACCAACAATTTTCCCGGCGGCCAATTCTTTGGCAATTATTTCGCATATATCTGATGTCTTTTCATAGCGTATTTGAGCAACATCAAGAGTTGTACGGATTTCATCGTTGGTGAACGCATGCCCGAATGACAAATTATCAAGCTTATCAGGAATCGACCCGTGAACGGCAAAATCAAGAGCCAATGCTGAACCAATCGCGCCACCGGAATCCGCGCAGAGCGGATGAGGAAAAATATTTTTCACTCTTTTGTTATTAAATAATCTGCTATTCATTTTTACGTTCAGTCCGACGCCACCGCCAATACAAAGATTATCGTAGCCCAATTTATCCAATCCCCAATCGACTAAACGCTCCACGGCAGACTCCAGGGTATTCTGGGCTCCGAAAGAAAGGTCCTCATGCCAGGCGTCAATGCTTTCAGTTTCCAGACGCGGTTCACGTTCAAAAAGAGAAACCAGGGCATCCGTGAAACGACCTGAATAACTGTGAGCGCCATAATGAATAAATTCTGAACCTATTTCGTAACCGATGCCATCAGAAGCAACTTTTACTAATTTGCCCATTTTCTTAATTAACTCATCGTTTTGTCGTCCATATGCCGCCAAGCCCATTACTTTGTATTCTCCGTCATAAGCTTGAAACCCCAGATATTCAGTAATAGCGGCATAAAACCATCCTAAGGAGTGCGGCATGGATATTGAGTAAATTGGGGTAATTGTTTCGCCATTGTAATCCCATAAAACGGTACAATGTTCATCGCCTGAACCGTCTATAGTTAAGCAAAGCGCTGAGTCAAATGGAGAATGGAAACATGACATAAACGCGTGAGAATAATGATGAGGAATTCCGCGTAATTCCGGAAATTTTATATTTCCAAAAAGTCGTCTCCATTGCATTTCATGTCGCGCTGTGAATGAATTTTTATTAAATAATGATAATAAACGGTTTTGAAATGCACACGTTGCGGCGTCTACCGGGTATTTTGTATTCATAGTATCAAAGAAATTTTTCATCCTGCCATCGGTAAACGCATCTAAATTCCAATTTGTTGCAACATATTCTATATCGGATATTGTAATTCCGGCTGCATTCATACAATATGATAATGCTCTTTCAGGATATATTCCAAACGCATGCTTGAAACGTAGCGGACGTTCTTCTTCACAAAAAGAAAGTATCCTGCCTTTATCTATAATAGCTACCGACGGATCGGTGTGTCCTTCATAAATTCCTAAAATAGGCATTTCCGGTTCCTTAATATTTTAGCGTACATAAACCGTCGCATCAAAAAATCCCCCTGTATAACACAAATCCTTCTGCCGCTTCTATACCGCACTGGCTGCCGCGTAAACAAGCCAGATGTTCAATCGCCTCATGGCTGCGCGGATGCGGCCATGGACGCATTTCAGAAGCGTAGGCTGCAAGGGCTTTTTGTTTGGCCTCAATAAAACCTGTAATGTCAATGTAAACAGTTGGATGGAACCTTTCACTAATGCCGTTCGGTGCGTATTCTGTGCTGGAAAGAACCTCAAATCCCAATATGCACACTGGTTTACAACCGGGCAAAGGACGAAATGCCGTCATGGCAGCCCTATGAGTGAGCTGGTGGTCAATATTAAGGTCGCCGGCAAAGTGCGTGAACACCAAGTCAGGCTGCGCTTCATGCGCCGTTGCCTCGACAGCCCTGACGATATGCAACAATGGCACGGTGTCAAAACGATTGTCAGGCAGATCCGCAAAACGCACGTTATAAACGCCCAATGTCGATGCCGCATCTATGGCTGAAGTACGCGCGATTTGTGCCGCCAGTTTCTCCTCTTTGAGCATATCACCGGTTTCGCGCGCTGTAGGCCCTTCGCCAAGTATGAGAACGGTTACTTCCGCTCCCGCCTCTCGCAAACGAGCCATAGCGCCACCGCAACCGAGTATTTCATCGTCAGGATGCGCGGCAACTACAAGCGCTTTATTTATATATTCCAGCATATTCATCAAAAAGACACCTTAAATTGGCGAGCACTTCCAGTTATCCGTCGGAAATTGAGCTATACTATTTTTATATTTTTCTTTATTCCAACCTTGCAGAGAAAGAGATAACGCTATAAGAAGAATCTCTCGCTCGTTCTTATATATAACCCTGCATTTATCAGGTATAAATTTATGTCCATAATGTAAATACAATTCTATCACATTTACATTATTATAAAAAACTTCTGTAAAAATATTTTTTATGCCAAGTTTAAAAAAAAGAAAATTATAAAAATATGATAAAATTTTTGATCCTATCCCTGAAAATTCGGTAGATCCTTTGTAAAAACCCCAAGATGTCCGCGCGTTCTCTAAATCAAAATTTTGTACATAAATACATCCTATTGGAGTATCATTGCATAAAATGATCCAATGATAGTAATCTTTCCTGATATAGGAATTCATAATCCACTTCTTTTGCGCATCAATATCGTATGGAACATCTGTAATCATATACTGAGTAACTCTGGGTGATGTTCTCCAATCAAGAAGCATTTTGGCGTCATGTATTTCTACTTCTCTGAATGAAATTTTCATAAATTACCCCGTCATTGCGTTTATAACCCGCCCTGCTCCAAGTCCATCTACCAGCGCCAACCCGGCGGAAGCTTGTTTTTGTCGGACTGCTCTATTAAGCATCAAAGCTGCGAATGTTTCAAAAATGTAATCCGGCGCAATGCCGATTTTTTGAAGAAAATACGTTATATAACGCTGATTTTCAGCCACCTCTACCGTCAGAAATGGTACGCCCAGGCAACATAATTCCCAGCAGGTGCTGCCGCCCGCTGTCACGCAAAGGTCTGTATCCAGCAAGAGCGCAGGCATGTCGTTCACATGGTTCAGAATCTCCAGTTTTGCCCGGCAGTTCCACAACAGGGTATGAATACGTTCCGGCGGCACGGCCCCGGCAATGACCCGCAGGTTACAATCTTCCAGCTCCGGAAAGGCAAAATTCGGCGCAATACGCGCCAAATGTTCCGAAAAATCGCCGCCGCCCAATGTAAGCAGTATGTTCCGGGCTTTTTTGGGAAACTGCCTATCTTCAGCCTTTTTGCGGGCCGTGAAAAATTCCGGGCGTAGCAGCGCGTAATTAGGCCCTAGCAGTTGTTGGCCGATATAGCCCTTGTAAACAAATTCTTTCGCACCGATGTTCTGGTTAAGCAATATATCGCAGGAATATTCCGGTAAATGCGCGTAGTCATCAATAACCAGCAACTTATAGCCTGCGGCGCGCACAGCCTGCTGACATGCAAGACCGAAATGATAACCGTCGAGTACGATCCAGTCGCCTTTGTTGCTTGTACTGAGTTGCGTCAGAAGATTTTCAGGGTTCTCCGTTTCCGGTACAAGCCCGTCAAGTTCGGAAAAACTCACGTCTTCATTCTTGAGCCTTTCACGCACCCATTCCACTCCCGCCCGGCCTGTGATGTGAACCGGAATGCCACTAACATTGGCGGCCTGCGCCAAGGCCAATTCGCGCATAATATGGCCTGTGCCTATTTTAGGAGAAGCATCAGCGCAAATGAATATGCGTAATTCAGACAAGCCCCTGCTCCCTCGCTAATATTTCCGCTAGTTTCCAATCTTCTTCCGTATCAATATCTACGGCCTGACGCGGCGAGACGATGATAGCCGTTTTACGCAGAGGGGCAAAACTTGTACCGCCATGCAGGAGAAATGTCTCCGGCCGGAACCAGTAAAACAAGCCTGAATCATGGTAAGACGGTTTAATGTCCTGCGTACGCGTCGCCACAAATTCCGGCTGTCGGTAGTGCGTCAGGCCGGAATCGTCGAAGTACAGGGCACGTTCAATAGGGTGTCCATATGGTATGACGGCCATCAGAAATTCAGCGACTTTTTCTTTCAGAACATTGTGTCCCTGGTGCAGTACATTTGGAAAAGCCAGAGCGGAAGTGCCGTAAAGACAGCAGCACAAATCAGGCAGCCTGCCTTCGCGTTTTTTAAAACATTCCAGTTCATAGTTCAAAACTTCGGCTGTAGTGGCATGGTCGTTGCTGAGCGTAGCAGGGCGCAGGCCATGCATGGCGGCGCCGGCAACGATGGCGGCCTCCGCTATTTCCTGGTCGTCTGTTGAAATAATGATATGAGAAAAAAGACCGCTGGCTAAGGCATGAGTCACAGGCCACGACACCATAGGACGACCAAGAAAGAGTCTCGCATTTTTACGCGGCGCACGCTTGGAACCGCCGCGCGCCATTATGACGGCCAAGTTCAGATTATTTTGCATCACGTTGTCCATAAAGGCAACAAGGCAGACAAACCCGCAAATTTTCGCTTAAATTGTGGCTTATTGTGAAAATAGAACATTTTTTAACTCCGCAAAAATATAGGGCAAAACGTAAAGATACTCAAAAAATCAGGGAATTCAGGCGCTTCTGCCCTGATTCAGACACATTCTACAGAGCTTATTCACAGCATTCTCCTGATTTTCCAACTATTCCAGCAATGTATTTGATGTCGTCTTTCATTACACCCGGCCATATCGGCAGAGTCAAAATCTCTTTGTACGCCGCTTCAGCTACCGGACACAGACCTTCTTTCATGCCCAGCTTTTCCCGGTAATAGGGATGCATATGAACCGGTATATAATGCACGTTGGCGCCGATACCGGCATCCCGCAAGCGTTTGAATACTGTGTTACGATCTGGCACGCGCACCACATAAAGGTGGTAGGCATGCAGACAGTCATTCCGCTTTTTCAAAGGACGCACTGTTGTTCCGGCAAGGGCCGCGTCATAAGCACGTGCTAATTCGTTACGCTTAGCAATCCACCCCGGCAATTTTTTGAGCTGACTAGAACCCAAGGCGCATTGGATATCCGTAATACGGTAATTGTAGCCAAGATCCGTCATTTCATAAAACCAGACTTCTGCCTTTTCTCTCTGGCATGAAGTAGTCGTTATACCGTGGTTACGAAATGTGCGCATTCTACCAGCCAGCTTTTCATCATCTGTCAGGCACATACCGCCTTCGCCGGTGGTGATGTGCTTCACAGGGTGAAAGCTGAAAACTGAGATATCCGCAAGGGATCCCGTCTTGCGACCTTTGTGCTCCGCGCCTAAAGCATGACAGGCGTCAGCAACCAAGGAAAGGCTGTACTTATCGGCAATAGCGCGCAAAGCGTCCCAATCGCAGGGCTGTCCCGCATAATCCACGCCGATGACGGCTTTGGTGCTGGGTGTGACTGCGGCTTCCACCATTTTAGGATCTATCAGCATGGTATCCGGTTCCACATCGGCGAAAACCGGAGTTCCGCCTCGGTACAGCACGCAGTTGGCAGTGGCCGCAAATGTCAGTGGCGGCACAATAACCTCATCCCCTGACCCGATGCCTAAAGCATACATTGCCGCATGTAGTGCCGCCGTACCGTTACTTACGGCAACGCCGTGCTTTACACTGGTAAAAGCGCAGACATCTGCCTCAAAACGTTCCGCCGCCGGGCCGGTAGTTAGCCAATCAGAGCGCAACGCTTCTACAACGACGGCGATGTCATCGTCAGTAATGATTTGGTGGCCATAGGGCAAAAAAGGCTTTGCCAAGAAATCACTCCTATAGGATACTAAAGCCATGATCGCGCAAATTAGCGCGCAGGGCGTCTAAGGTCAGCCATTGCGTGTTCGTTCCGGAATTATACTCAAACCCTTCAGGTACAGGGATGCCTTCCGGGTCTTCATATTCGCATACATCCGGTTTGATCACATAGTAATCGCCTGCATCAATTGTATTGCGCGAATCCTCGGCTGTAATCATGCATTCATGGATTTTTTCACCCGGGCGGATGCCTACAACTGTTGTTGCCATACCCGGCGCAATGGCTTCGGCAAGATCAGTGATTTTCATGCTGGGTATTTTTGGTATAAGAATTTCCCCGCCTTGGGCTAGTTTAAATGACCGCAAAACCATATTAACACCCTGCTCCAAGGTAATCCAAAAACGTGTCATACGAATATCCGTAATTGGAATTGAGTCGCCTTCATCGCGCTTCTTGATGAAAAAAGGGATGACGCTGCCCCGGCTACCTATTACGTTGCCGTAGCGCACCACGCTGTACTCAGTATCTGCGCCTACAAAAGCATTGGCCGCCACAAAAAGCTTATCGGAGCAAAGCTTTGTGGCTCCGTACAGGTTAACTGGACCGACCGCTTTATCGGTAGACAGGGCAATTACTTTTTTAACGCCCAGATCAGCCGCCACGTTAATGATATTCTCTGCCCCTCCCACATTGGTGCGAATACACTCTGTGGGATTGTATTCCGCAGCAGGTACCTGTTTCAGCGCTGCGGTATGAATAATATAATCCACACCACGAAATGCCCGATACAAACGTTCTTTATCGCGCACATCGCCAATGAAATAACGCATGCAGTCATATTTCTTCAGTGAAAAAGCCTGGGACATTTCAAACTGTTTGAGTTCATCGCGGGAAAAAACAATCAATCGACTGGGCGCAAAATTACGCAATATGACTTCCACGCATTTTCTGCCGAAAGAACCTGTCCCGCCTGTGATTAAAATATTTTTTCCGTTAAACATCACTCACCTGATACATGAACATCTGCGCAACAATATTGCAATACCATCCGCTTGCAATAAGAGTATATTTTGCTACTGGAACTGCCGTCAGTATTTGAATTATTTTTGCGAAATATTTGTATCATCCTGTTTCGTAGTTCCTCAAATTTTTCATTTTTATCATCAGATACAATGTAATTTATAAAGCCACCAATACTTATCATGGAGTTTTCAATAAAACAACAATCCATTGTTATATTGCAAGCATTTATACCCTTGTTATAGGCTTGTTTTTGTATGGATTTCATTATTAATTCTTTTGTCTTTTTCGGGAACAAAACATACTTTTTTACATGTTCCATTTTCGCAGTCATACTCATAAATTCGATTGGAAACCCGAGAACACGCCCGCATGATTTTACAGCTTGTAGGAAACAACATCATATGTTTTATATCATTCTTTTCACTGATGCACTTTGGTTGAAACTCATTTGCTATTACCATTTTGCCATCATCAGTTTTGATTTTCATAGCCATGTCTGCTTTAACGTGAATGCCCATATATAACCATTTGAATAAGTTATATACTCAAGCCCTTCTTTATTAATTACATATTCGGTTGGGTATTCATCATATTCAACACAATCGCCGGTTTCGTGGTTCCACCTGACCACAGGACCTGTATCCCGAGGTGAAATCCAATATTTTTCCCCGTCAAAACAAATACCAGCATAGCGGTTTCCAGCACTGCCAACCGCATGTACTTTTGAAGCACAATTTTCCATGTCGAATTCAACCAGAGCGTTAGCAACGCAACTTGTCGCAATAAAACGTGATTCATCTACTATTACATTGTAACGAAAGAAATCATCGTTACATTCGGTAATCATGATGTCTAACTGATTAACCCAATCTGAAAAATAATCCAGTTGCCCCGTTACAGTATCATATCTGACAAAAGCGGGATAACGAAAAGCAATAAAAAATATCCATTTCTTATATTGAGCCGAAGCAAAAAACTTGTTCTCAGAAAAATATTCAACTTTAGATTTGACTTTTGGATTATCAATTCTTATTTTTTCAAATTCCTTTTTTGTGGGATCATATACAGCTATTTCATTTGCCCTTAATGGGGTAAAATACAGTTTTCCATTACATGCGGATATGGAGGCATACAAGTACGATCCAAGCGTTTTTTCGTTCGGAAAACTGCCAACATATTCAGCCTCCCAGGTTTGCCTGTTCATTTTAAACAGCGCGTTAAAATAATTCGACGTAAACCAGTAATACGTTCCATCGTCATAAAGGTTTATAAAATACAATCGGTCAAAGCGATCATCCGTTGAAACACAAGACATATTTTGCAGCATTACCGGCTTTCCTGCGCATTGGAAAAGTGGTATCACCGAACTCATATCGCCGTAATAAGCGTCTGAAATTGCGATCGCTCTGTGCAAGTCGCCTGAATCGTCGTATGTGCCGTATCCTGCATTTTTATATTCCTCAACAATATTGAGATACTCGTTCAGAAGTTCTTCACGCATTGATTTATATGTTGAAGCACTAAGCGGATGCGGCCGCCATAAAAGAACCGCGTCTTCTCTGTTTTTAAAATAGCCGAGCACGCTACGGAGTTTGGCAAGGGCTTTACTGTCATTACTAAGCAGTGCGTTAATAGTGGTATTGTAGAATATGACCTTTTTTTGCGTACCGTCCGGTTTATCAATCAGCTTTTTCCACTCGTCGGGTATTATATAATGCTCACGTTTTGCGTTTAATACCTTATCAAATTTAGGTGATCCGAGAGCAATAAATTTTGATTTTAAATAAGGGATCAAGTTGGGTATATCGTTTACATGCCTGGTAAATGCATTGATATATTTTTCACGTATTTTTTCTGACTGAACAATGACAACGTCCGCATGCAGTGTTCCGGCGCTGATGGAGTGGACTTCATCGATATCAGTGTCATCATCGTTAAAACTCACGAAATATGGGATGTAAACAAGCAGACGAGTGAATTCTTTAAGTTTTTCCGCAAAAAAATCAGGATGAACGGTAGTTACCATGTTAACGCCATCATACGGATTATGTATGACTATGATATCAGGGCGGCGTTCAGAAATTTTGTATTCGCGCCAGTCTGTAATCGGTACATACGAAGGATAATCAGATCCATCGTAGTACATCTGTCCTAACGAACCGTTTGACAGCCTCTCGTAATATGGTATCGGTATTACATACGCATCGCAATCCGGGTCGTCTTTCGCCGCCAGCCATACGGATTCCATTGAATCAAACATGCTCGCTTTATAGGGCAGGAAAGCGATTTTAAGTTTATCAGGTTTTAGTTCACTTCTTACACAGTCATTCATAATTCAAATATAATTCTAAAGTTCGATGTAATTGCAAAACTTTCCTGCTTTACCGGTCAGCGCGTTTTTAGTCCGCATTTAAGAAATGAGCAGGCGAGACGACACCCACGATCACATGTCAAAGTTCTGTAATTACCTATTTCTTTTGTAATTTCTCCTCCGTCTTGGCGACTATAAACTTCGCACTATCGCTATTTCTTTCGCCTTATTGATGGATTTTGGGGATACGAAATCAGTGAGCAAGTTTTCTTATTTCTTCTTCCGTTGCGCCTGTATGCCGTGAAATATCAGCTATAGGCATTCCCGTTTCCAGAAGACTTTGTGCGACGGCAAGCGCTTTCGCTTTCTTGCCTTCAATCTTGCCTTCGATCTTGCCTCTAGCCTCAGCTTTGATCTCGGCGGTGTACATCACGGAATCATAAATGTCTTTCGCCTTTTGCAATTGGTCGTACATGTCGCGTTCCTCCTTCGTCAGATTGCTTCTTTCAATTACCCAAGCAGCTTTTTTAATGTAGTCCGGCGCATTAAACGGCGCTTCGCCTGTTCTGAAAAAATCCTTCCAATGGCGTTGGTTCACTGTTTCGATTTTGTCCTTCGAAAGTTCGAAATAAGCTATTGTAAGATACTCTTTTTCAAATGACTTGTCGCGCTGTCCGGGGGCATCGAGCGGAATCCATAAATCGAAAAAATCTCCAATAATACCCTGCAGAACGTCTTTGTTAGACTGTTCACACGTGATTTTTTTGAAACCCAGGTCGGATGTCGGCGGTATGCGCTCGGTCATTAGTTTCTGTCCTTATCAGCCTTTTTCCCGCATATCATAATATGATTTCACCCCAACGGTCAATCAGAACAGGGTGTTCGGGTGCGCGACATAAAAGTTCCAGACATGGGAGCGCCGGCGTCCCCGCCGGGCGTGTAAATAATAAACGCGCGTCAATGGCGCGCTTCAAATGTATGGACGCGCTTTATAGCGCACCATTTTATTTA
>Ga0082212_10007286_pt1 | contig 14670 bp, 14 predicted proteins | sample TergutNt197P3_FD_71548 | JGI IMG/M metagenome (GOLD analysis project Ga0082212, IMG submission 71548) | Neocapritermes taracua P3 segment gut microbial communities from Petit-Saut dam, French Guiana - Nt197 P3 | ecosystem: Host-associated > Arthropoda: Insects > Digestive system > Gut ... | reverse complement strand
TAAGGGTTAGTGTAAAGGTGAAAATAGAGGTCATGTTACGTGTTCCTCCGGTAACTTAATATTACGGCTATCATACCACACTATTTTTCGTTTGTCAATAGTTTTTTTAAAAAATTCACGGCAAAAGCACTTAACAGTATTAAAATATATAAAGATAAAAATGGAATAAAACGCCCTATTTCCAAAATTATGTTTGACTGTTTGCTTGAGTGTGATGAGATTTTGTCGGTGATGGGGTGGGAAAATTGATTTCCATATCGTCGATTTCCTTACATTGACATTTTTATTACTCTGTGATATAGTGTATGTGTATTGTAATAATCATACAGAACGAAAAAAACGATTATAGATAAGATAAAATATGAAAAGAAAAAATCAATTTCAACAATTTCTGTTGAACTGGTACGATGAAAACAAACGCCCGTTACCTTGGCGGTTTACAAACGACCCTTATTTAATTTGGGTTTGTGAAATTATGGCGCAGCAAACGCGAATCAATTTTCTTTTGGACTATTATAACCGATTTGTCAGACAGTTCCCCAACGTGCAATCCTTGGCGGAAGCACAAGAATCAGATGTTTTAAAGGCTTGGGAGGGATTGGGGTATTATACTCGGGCGCGGAATCTTCAAAAATCAGCAAAAAAGATTGTTTCGGATTTTAACGGCGTCATTCCCCGAACAAAAAAAGAACTTCTGTCGCTTCCGGGTATCGGAGAATACACTGCAGGTGCCATCATGAGTATCGCTTATGACATTCCTGTTCCGGCGGTTGACGGAAATGTTTTGCGCGTCTTTTCCCGTCTCGGGAATAACGATTCCGATATTTCTTCTCCCCAAACACGGCAAACAACAGCCGACCTTGTAGCAGCTGTGATGCCTAAAGAGCGGGCAGGGTGCTTTACACAGGCATTGATGGAATTAGGAGCATTAATTTGTATTCCCAAAAACCCGGATTGCGCGCATTGTCCGGTTTCGGAACTGTGTGAATCAGCTCTTGCCGGGACGCAAAATCAACTACCGAAAAAATCACCGAAATCCCCGTCAAAATCAGTAAACAAGACTGTTTTCGTCATTCAGAATTCAAATGACGAAATTTTAATGCGTCAACGGGACGAAAAACTGCTTTTCGGTCTTTGGGAATTCTATAATTTAGACGGATTTATGAGCGAAGAGGAAGTTTTTACTCATCTTCAATCCCTTGGGATTACAGCAACCGAAATCAAACCGCTTGGCACCGCGAAACATATTTTCACACATATAAACTGGCAGATGAACGGATATAGCTGTAAATCCGGAAATCATAACACACCAAGCGGATATCGGTGGGTCGGAAAAACTGAATTTCAAACGCTTGCGATGCCCACCGCATTTCGATTTTATGTTCAACAATGTCAGAACAGTAATTGATTTTTTGAGAAAATTCTCAATTTTGATGAAAACCACTTGACTTCTCATATTCGGGTGCTATAATAATTATGCAGAGTCCATAAAATGGATTTACTGCAAGGCATATAATTTGAACGCCTAAGTCAGGCAGAAAGGATATCATTATGAAAAAATCAAAAAAGTTCAAAAAAATGGCAGCACTTGTATTGTCTTTTGCGTTTGTTTGCAATATAACAAGCAGTACAAGTGCCTCAAAAACGGGTTCTTCTCCCCACGCGCAAATCTTGTATAACTCAACTTACACGGGAACGGAACAGCAGCTCCGCACGGCATTCAGCAATGCGACTGCCGGTTTTAAATCAACATTCGGGATTACTTTTACGTTGGATTATGTCAGCAGTTCCTCCGCATTAAGCAGACCACGGAGTTGCACGGGTGTATGCAGTACCTCTTGTTGCGGTTCCTCAAATTGCGACACGGCTCACGGTAACAGCGGAAGACGTCTTCTCAAAAAGATGAGTTCAACGTCTACATTCAGAATCGGGGTGGTCGGTCATGCATTATGCGGCGGTGACGGCAAAAACCACATCGGGATTTCCGGTGTTGCCGAATTTCCCGATGAAAGCAGGCGGGCTGTAATTACAACCAACACGGTTTATTCCTTAAAATATCTTATGCAACATGAACTTTCTCATAATTTAGGGGTTTGGACACATTGTTCCGGAAAAAGCGAATGTGTTATGAATGAGGATTTGGAATATACAGATAAATGGTGTACTGCTCATAGTAATATGATAAAAAACAATAAATAATTTAACAGGAGAAATATGAACATGAAAACCAAAAGAACCTTTTTCGCTATAATCATCGCAATTGCGATGGCGTTAGCCGCACTAAGCGGCTGCTCGGAAACAGGCAATGAAGAAATAAATTCATTTCAATCGGATACTTCTGAAGAAGATAGTACAGAAGTAAGGGAATACGGTCACGCCATGAAATGGGTTGAAATTCCTGTTGATGACGAACAGGATTTTGAGGACGAAATTATAGATATCATTGATGAATTTCAAGATATGAACGAGCATGATGAAGAGTACGATTTGTATTCGCATAATGAAATCGACAATATTTCTGAGTTTTATTGTCTTGATGATTTAGAAATTGAAGGGTTTAAATTGTATTCTTCTTTTATCACACCGGCTATATTTATATATAATTTTAGCTTAGTTGACAGTACAATTAATGATGGTTCAATTTGCATAGACATTCTACGTCCGGAACAATTCCCGGGTGTTGACCTGTTTGAAGAGGCTGTAGAAGAATTTCAAGAAAAGGGACAGGGTCATGTAACCGAGGATGATATGCTGTATATAGAGGAAGCGGGTCTTCTTATCGCAAGGTTAAATGATACTATTTTAGAAATTCAAACAACTACTCAATTAAGAAATTATGAATTTATGCGTGACATTGCCTTGCAAATAATTGAAACGGCAACACCAGTCGATGTGGAGCAAGAACTTGAACAACGAGGCAGGGGCAGGAATAAGAACCAAAGCCGACGAAGAAATCAAGGCAGTGATTCATGAAAACCAAAAGAACCTTTTTCGCTATAATCATCGCGATTGCGATGGTGTTAACCACACTAAACGGTTGCTCGGAAACAGGCAATGAAGAAATAAATTCATTTCAATCGGATACTTCTGAAGAAGATAGCACAGAAGTAAGAGAATATGGTCACGCCATGAAATGGGTTGAAATTCCTGTTGATGACGAACAGGATTTTGAGGACGAAATCATGGATATCATTGATGAATTTCAAGATATGAACGAGCACGATGAAGAGTACGATTTATATTCGCATAATGAAATCGACAATATTTCTGAGTTTTATTGTCTTGATGATTTAGAAATTGAAGGGTTCAAATTATACTCTTCTTTCATCACACCGGCTATATTTATATTTAATTTTAGCTTAGTTGACAGTACAATTAATGATGGTTCAATTTATATAAAAATTTACCGGAAAGAACAATTCTCCGATATTGACCTGTTTGAAGATATTTTATCACAATTTCAAGAAGATGAACAAGGTTATTTGACAGAGGAGGGTCTGTTTTATGTAGAAGAAGCACATCTTATTTATACAAGGTTAAATGATACAGTTCTTGGTATTCAGGTATCTGCCCAATTAAGCAATTTTGAATTCATGCGTGACATTGCCTTGCAAATAATTGAAACGGCAACGCCAGTCGATGTGGAGCAAGAACTTGAACAGCGAGGCAAGGGCAGGAATAAGAATCAAAGCCGACGAAGAAGTCAAGGCAGTGATTAAGCAATACAGCCCCCTCTTGTCATGAGAGGGGGGAGCAACTTTCGGAGAAATATTGATATGACAAAATTAAAAATTACCTCATTGTTATTTTTATTAATTCTTATACATTCATTTACAGGGTGCGGAAATAATGCAGCTTATAAACCTTATGTCCCGTTAGCGCATGAAATGTGTGATATTTCTTCATGGGACTTAGTCAGTGAAATACAAGTGGGTTGGAATCTCGGCAATTCGCTTGACACACAGCATTATGACGGACTTTATGCTGAAACCGCATGGGGAAATCCCGTAACGACTTTTAAAATGATTAAAACGGTAAGCAATGCGGGTTTTGACTCGGTTAGGGTTCCTGTTACATGGCAACAACATTTAGGTGAATCACCCGATTACTTAATAGATGAAGAATGGTTGAACAGGGTTGAAGAAGTTGTGGGTTACGTTTTGACTACAGGTATGTTCTGCATTCTGACCACGCATCATGAGGATTGGATTTTCCCCGATTGTGAAAATGAACAGCAAAATACGGAGCAATTAACTGCTGTTTGGAAACAAATCAGTGAACGATTCAAAGATTATAATGAAAAATTAATTTTCGCAGGAATGAATGAACCGAGATTAATCGGTACTGACGATGAGTGGAATGGCGGAACACCGGAGGCACATGAGATTGTTAGTCGCCTTAATAAAGCATTTATTGATACTGTGCGTTCAACAGGCGGAAGGAATGAACTTCGCCATCTATTGATTCCTTCATACGCTGCAAGTTCTGAAGAGGTAGCAATGATTGCATTTTCTAATACTTTTCCTCATGATGAAGATAAAATTATAGCACTCATTAATTCTTATACACCTTATAACTTTACACTTAATACATCGGGAACTGACAAATGGGCTCCTTCGGTGCATGAATTAGAAATAGATTGGCTGTTTGAGAGCCTTAAAGAGCACTTGCTTGATAAGGATATTCCGGTAATAATAGGGGAAACAGGAGCACTCAATAAGAAAGGCAATCTTGAGTCACGCATCGCATGGACAAGCTATTATTTTGATAAAGCGCGTGAACTTGGAATCCCCGTATTTTGGTGGGATAACGGTGTATTTGACAAAAATATAAGCGGAATTGAAGTTTTGGGTCTTTTGGACAGGGAGCAAGTTGAATTCGCTTTCCCGGAGATTGTAGATGCGATTATGGGAAAGAAACGCTTTTAGTTTTACATCGTTAGAATACGCTTGAATACGAAAAAAACACTTTATATTACTACTCTTGGGTGTGTAGCGTGTAAGTTTGAAAAAAAGAACCCGCTGTCTAACCGGAAAGCGGGTTCTTTTTTTGTTTATCTTTTTTATTTAGCCTATTTCATTATTCATACCGATTAAATATTTTAAAATTTCAAGCGTGTCAAAAATGCCGGGTTTATCTTTACTGACAATTAAAGAAGCGGTGAATGCGTTTTCGCATTTATCAATCTGACCGGAAATTCCGACTAAATATTTAAGGATTTCTAACGCGTCAAAAATTTGAATTTCTTTCCCCCCGAGAACGTGCCCGCGTTTTGCGGCGTTAGGTCTGCTTTTACAGCAATCGCATGACTTAGGGGGACATTCGCAGGGTTCTTTTCCGCATTTATCACAGGGATTTGGGTCTTCAAGGCATACGCAGACTTTTTTATTACAGTTCACGCAACATTCGCAGGACACTTTCCCGCATTCGCTGCAAAGTTTAGGCTTGACCGGAGGTTTCTGACCGCGTTTGAGAACGCCGCCGTCTTCACCGAGTACTTCAATTAAAACCGTACCGTCATTTCCCTCAAATATCGAGTATGCACCAAGGGCTAAATAATCAATCGGACGGCTGAATGTTACGGTATAAGTATTCTCATCTAAACAACAAAGAAACTCACTACCCCAATCCGATGAAGAGTACCACTGCATGAGCATACAGCCCGGAAGTTCTTCTTCCTCATAAATTTCATTATCCTCTTCATCATAATAGGTATAGGTATAAAGGTGTTCTCCGTCACATTCAAAGTCAGGAATATCAAATGTGAACCGCATCCCCTTGATTAAATCGGGATTGATTGATTTTCTGTCGCGCTCGTTTGTAACTTGAAACATTTTCCAACCAATGTTTCCTCCTGTCAAATCAAGTGAAAATGTCGGAGCACATTCGCAGGGATATTCATCACAATCCGCACAGCGTTCACACGTACAGGGAACATCATGACAGGTATAGCAGAGGTTGCAGTAATTACAATCATCGCAGAAGACTATTTCAATACACCAACAGCAACCATCACAGGGATTACGCCAATCACAGTCACAGCAACCGTCGCAAAGTGCGTAACCGACGCACCGGCAGCAACCGTCTTCACATGAGCGAATGCAATAACAGCAGCTTTTACAAGCACCTTCGCATTTACCGAACCCCTCGCAGCAATACCAACAGCAACGCTCGAAGCAGCGTTCACAGCCGGGACATTCAAGGCAGACGCAACATTCACCGCAGGGGTTACAGCCGGGACAGCAGTACTGCCATGTTCCGCAGTCGCCCTCACATTCCTCAAATCCCCAACAGCAAACATCGCAGCAAGGGATAAACAGACAGCGCGGACATTCGCCGCAGTCCCCGCAGCATATGCAGACCCACCGGTGGCAGACATCACAATAGTCATAGGCGACGACCGAAAATGTCACTTCGATACTGTTGATGAACGGGCGCGGTGTGCCGGGAAGCGCGAAAGAATCGCCGTTTGTTCCTGTATTCTGAACAAAAGTAATATTGGTGAGATGCTGGTTTGGTTCATACCAACCGTTCCAAAGCTCGGCATTGGGATAGTATCCGGTGTAGAAAGGCCAGTCCTCCCCCAAAAGATAGGCGTCAAACGGCTCGTCTGTCAGCGGGATTTTGTTGTTGGCGACAACGCTGTGGAATCTTATATCGTCATAATACATACTGACAGGAAGTTCCGGCGCGGCATTGAACGCACAGTCGTCTCGTTCATCGCATCCTTCACAGAAATTCGCCTCCGCCGACATAAGCGCGAGACTTACGATTCGGGTTGTATTCATGTTTTCGATTTTCAACGTGTAGGTTTTGATTGTGTCGCGGGTGATTGTGACCGGTTCGCTCGCCCACATATCGTGTTTTTGCCATCCAATGTTGTCCCTCGCCATAAGCCGAACCGAAATTTCGGTTTCCTGACCGGGTTCGGGAGGTTCAACTTCCTGCGGAGGTGCGGCACCCCCGCTTGAAAGCAGGCTTATCATCATTGAAATTGCGATAAAAATGGATAGTATACGTTTTTTCATGGAAGAACCTCCTCGTGCTTGTTAATCGTTGAATGTAATTTATTTTACCATATATTAGACTCTATGTCAAGTACTCATTCATAATCCGAATCAACGCTTCGTTTAACTTCTCAACTTGATACGCCCCGATGGTCGGCTCGGCGTGAGTATTCCCCACTCCCGAATGGTCGGTCAAAAACGTGAAAGTCCCGCCGGTCATCACCGCGAATGTTCGCAACAGAAATTCGGTATCGAGGTCGTAATCACTGCCGTTACCGCTTGCCATCACAGGGATTATACGGATTCCCTTTCTTGCCGCTCCCTCAATTGCTTCCTGTAAATTCCTGATTGCATCGTGCCTGTTGTGAGCGGGCGCGTCAAGAACCAATAACATGACTTTAACCGAATCCTCTTTCCAATCATGCTCAAACACGGCGTTAATTAACGCCTCATCTAATGCTTCGGGCCAATCACCGCCGCCCGCTGCGCTCTGCTCACCGAGAATGATGTTCGCTTTTCGTATATCGGTCGTAAATTCATAAGGCAATACCACATAATCATCGCCGTGGTCACGGTAGAAATTCACCGAAAGCCGCACAGGCAAGTTTGATTTTCCGCGTTTGACTTCATTAACCACATCTTCAAGTTCTGCCTGAAGATAGCGTAATTCATCGTCCATGGAACCGGTCGTGTCCAATACAAGCATTAAGTCGAGCGAAAGACGGAAATTTTCTTTAGCAAATTTGCCTGTGTTGATTTCCATAAAGTCGGTGTTTACTTCAATTAAGTTGCCGGAATCCACTCTGATATAATCGGCGGAAGAATGCTTTCTGCTGTTGCGGACGAAACTGCGCCCGAACAAATACGCCATACCCTCGTGGTCGGTTCGGGCAGTCCATAAAATCGTTTCGGATTGTTTTCTGTCATCGGCGACATTCACAAGCTCGACTTTGGCGTTACGAACAACAACTCCCCCTTTGGTGACTCTGACCGATACACGTTCGGTCGGGTTGAGTTGCCAACGATTAATCATATTCCCCCAAACCGAATTTCTTGAAAACTGCCCCGATTCAAATAAGTCGACCCAATCATCCCAGTTGCGATTATCGCGCCATTCCCCCGCCGTGAGCGTTCCCGCAGAAATTTCCGGAAATTGAGATTGCTCACCGCCAATCACATGACCGCGTCTTTCCGGTCTGTAATCTAAATCATCTTCACGGTAATAATCGTCGCCGTTGTATGCCCAATCCCCTTCTGCTTCCTCCGGGATTTCTCTGTCGTGCCTCGCACGGTCGTCATTACCGCCGTTCCTTTCTGACGGAGCGTTATCCTCCATATCCGAGTTTTTTTTGTTTCCCTGCGAGAATTCCGCTACGGATAAATCGGAATTCTTGCAAGCAGCCAAGGACAAAACAATTACCGTGATTAACAACAACGCTAAAGTTTTCATAAAGTTTTTTCTTGTTTTCATGATTCGTACCTCTTTCTTAAGTTGGTTTAACGGACTATACCAATAATACAATTCCGAAAGATAAAAGGTTGCGAAAAAATGATTACAGTTTGGTTACGAATTAAAATTAAGATGAAATTTATCGTTTCTTCATCACTTATATTTATACATTGAAACCTTTTCAAACCCGTCTAACAGTGTATCTGCACACCCGAACGCAATCGCCGTCCCTCTCGCTACGCAGGTGAGCGGCTCATCGGCTAACCGGCAGGGAGCGGAGGCGTGCTGAGAAATCAGCCTGTCTAACCCGCGGAGCATGGCGCCGCCGCCCGTAAGAATAATCCCGCTCGACAGAATATCACCGACAAGTTCGGGAGGGGTGGTTTCAATCAGCGTCTTCACTTGATTGACAATTTCCATAGCGGACGGGAATAACGCTTCATAAACATCGGCTTGCGTGACTTCAAGTGCTTGCGGAAGTCCGCGTAAAAGATTCCGCCCTTTCAGGAGCGCGGTAATCGCCGGGTCGGGGTCGAACACACAGCCGATTTCTTTTTTGACCGTTTCGGCGGTTTTTTCCCCCACCAACAACTTATCCCGGTTGCCGAAATACTTGATAATCGCACGGTCAAATTTATTACCCGCCATTTTCAATGTGGAAGACGCAACGATTCCGTTAAACGAAACGACCGCCACATCGGAAGTCCCGCCCCCTATATCCACCACCATTGAGCCGGACGGTTTGGTAATATCCGCCCCCGCACCCAATATAGCCGCAATCGGCTCTTTTATAAGCCAGACTTTTCTTGCACCCGCTGACAAAGCCGCTTCGACCACCGCGCGATTTTCAACATCGGTCACGGAAGACGGGACACAGATGATGATTTGCGGCTTAATCATCAGGTTCCCGCTGACTTTCCGCACAAACTCCCGAATCATCATCATCGTAATATCTCGGTCTGAAATGACTCCGTCTTTTAAAGGTTTGACAACTGTTATATAATCGGGCGTCTTACCGAGCATTTTGTAGGCATCTCGTCCGACCGCGATTACCTCTCGCTTTTTCGTATTATAAGCGACCGCCGTCGGCTCGTTTACAATGATTTTTCCGTCCATGGTCACGATTATATTCGCGGTGCCTAAATCAATTCCTATATCCATTGCCGCCATAGTTCTTTACCCCTTTTTTGCGTTTTTATGATTAGCAAGAAAAATCAGCAGTTCTTCCTTTGAATTCCCGCATTTTTCGCTGATTACCGCTTGTAAAAGGAAATTCAGCCGCTCACCGATTTCCTGCCCTTTATAACCCATTTCAACCAAGTCTCCGCCTTTGACCGACAATTGTTTCAATGAAAAGCAGGACGCTTCTTCTGTCACCTTCCGGGCGATTTCCGCCGCTTTACGAAAAGTCGGAATCCGCTTTTGCATTTCGGGTGCTTTTGCCGAATCGTCCGCGATATGAACAGCTATCAACCGGAAGAACATTTCCTCGCCGAATCGGTTGAGCAATCGCTTGACTGCCTTTTCATCCGCCTTAATCGGAATATCGTGAAACTTCACCAAAGTAATAACTTTATAAAAAGTATCATTGTCATACTTTAAAATCCGCATCATTTTTCGGGTTATTTCTTCGCTTTTAGCGGCGTGACTTTTAAAACTTCCCTGAAATTCACCCGGTTCTGTATTGTTCTTAACTAATTTGAATGTGGCGGGTTTTCCGATATCATGAAACAACAGAGCGAGCCGAATAACTTTATCGGGCGGAGAAAAATCCATCGCGGCGAGTGTATGCGCGAGAACATCTCTGTCATGATAAATACTGCGCTGGTCAAATCCCCTGCAGTCGGCAATTTCGGGTATAAACTCGGCAAACACATCGGCGTACGCCGAAACCACCCCGCTCACCCTGCCGCAGACTAACTTATTCAATTCCTGCGCGACCCTCTCCCCCGCAATGTTGTGAATCAACCTGCGAAACTCGTGAATCGCCTCGGAAGTCCCTTCCTCAACCGAAAAACCGTACACCGCCGCAAACCGCAATGCCCGAAGAATCCGCAGCCCGTCCTCATTGAATCGCCGATTCGCGTCACCCACCGCACGGATTAGCTTATTGTTCAAGTCTTCACGTCCGCCGAAATAATCAACGATTCCTGTCTGTTCGGAAAACGCCATCGCGTTAATCGTGAAGTCGCGCCTGCTTAAGTCCTCACGCAGACTTCGGGTAAACGTAACCGTGTCGGGGCGGCGATTATCGGTGTAATCACCGTCTATCCGAAATGTCGTGACCTCAACGGGCAAATCATCAACGACCACCGTAACCGTCCCGTGTTTTAACCCGGTATCATGCGTTGAAAAATCTTGTTTCGCAAAAACCGATTTCATTTCATCGGGTTTCGCGGAAGTTGTCACGTCATAGTCACAAGGCGTTTTTCCCAACACCATGTCCCGAACACAGCCGCCGACGGCATACGCCTCATGCCCCGCCGACTCAAGTGCGGTTATTATTTTATTTACAGTTTCGGGCAAAAACATATCAGTTAAAATCTTTCATCAGACTTTCACACTTTTCTATAATCGCCCGAGCATCGTCCCCGACAAAAAACGCTCCGTCTTTGTAGAGGATTTTGCCGTTCACCATTGTCATGTTCACTATGCTTGTATCGCCTGAATAAACGATGTTCTTGACGATGTTGTTATGCGGACGCATGGACGGACGGTCAAGGTCAAGCATGACAATGTCCGCCTTTTTTCCGGGTTCCAGACAATCGCAATCGTCCAACCCGAACGCTCTCGCCGAGCTACATACCGCCCACTCCAACGCATTAAGGGCGGGGCACGCCGCCGCGTCGTTCATAAAATGTTTCTGCAATGTACAAGCAAAAAACATTTCACGGAACATCGACAGCGCATTGTTGGAAGCGGCTCCGTCGGTTCCCAACGCGATGTTGACACCCGTTTCCTGCATTTTGGAAAGCGGCGCGATTCCCGAAGCCAATTTCAAATTAGAACCGGGGTTGCTGACCGCCCATATTTTCTTCTCCGCCATAATGTTCATGTCGTTGGCATCAACGTGAACGGCGTGGAAAACACCCCCGCCATGTTCCCACAACCCGACTTCCGTGAACAATGCTGTGGGTGACTGCCCGTAACGCTCGTAACAACCGTCATGTTCCGCTTTGGTTTCGGACATATGCGTGTAAATCGGGGCTCTATATTCGGCGGAAATTCGCGCTAATTCTTTTAAATTTTCTATACTGTTTGTATATTCGGCATGAAAACCTAACTTATAGTCAACTAATTCGTGACTTTTCTTGTATTTGTTATAAAAGTCGAGCATTACCTGCGGCGTTGTCCCGAAATTGTTAACCGAGCCGCACATCGTAATCCTGAAACCGGTATCTCTCGCCGCGCTCGCCACCGCTTCCGGCTCAAAATACATATCGAAAGCCGCAGTCGTCCCCCCCGAAACATATTCAAGAATTGCGAGTTTTGTAAACCAATGAATATGCTCCGCAGTCAGTTTTGCCTCCTGCGGGAAAACTTGCTCATGCAGCCATTCCTGCAGCGGTAAATCATCGGCGCGTGACCGCAGAAACGTCATCGCCGAATGGGTATGCGCGTTCTTGAACCCCGGAATCAGCAGATTTCCTTTGCAGTCTATTTCTTTGTCGAAAACACAGTCGTGCCCCGAATCGCATTTGTCCCCCTCGAAAACGCACATAATAGTGTCGTCTTTCACACAGAGTCCGCCGTTTGTAACGGAAAAATCTTTCCGCAATATTTTCGCGTTATGGAATTTTGTTTTCATTTATTTTCCTTCTTTCTTCGGGTCACGCCCGACAAGGTAATCGGTTGTAACATCAAGGGTATCCGCTATTTTTTTAAGCGTTTTTATATTAGGTTCTCTCGTACCGGCTTCATAATGCTGGTAAGCACGATATGAAGTGCTAAGTAACTCCGCCATTTGTACCTGAGTCAGCTTTCTTTGTTTGCGAATTTCTTTAATGTTCACTTTAAACTCTGCCATTTAATAACTCCTAAAAATTTTTCAAAAAACATTTGATAATTTAAATATTATCTAAGAAAGGTCTTTCTTCGGGTTGCGCCCGACAAGATAATCTATCGTAACATCAAAATAATCAGCAAGGTAAATTAAAGCATCATAACTTGGTTTTTTATAACCGCACTCATAATTCTGTATGCTTCGCCAACTTAAATTTATTGCTTCGCCAAGTTGTTTTTGTGTAATATTTTTTTCATTTCTTAATCTTTTTAAATGCTCACCAAAATTAAACATAAAAATCTCCGAATTTTTTCAAAAAGCACTTGACACGCACATATGTGTCATGTTATAATGATTACGCACACTTATATCATCAAGAAAGGATTTTTCACCATGAACAGTATAATGTATAACCTATTTCGCGCCTACATTGGGGATATCTCATCAAATGAGGAAATCACACAGCTTGTGAGCAAGCTGCAAACCGATTTATTAAATCAAACAAGCGGAGAAGAAAACCGGTTATTCAACCGCTATATGGAGGCAAAAACCGAAGAAGGGGAAATTCTGTCCTATGAAAGTTTTAAAAAGGGGTTCAAAACCGGCGTAACGCTAATCATAGAGGTATTGAACGAACATAAAGACTTGTACACAGGTTTTTAATACGCTTTTCCCCAATAAATTAATGTCTTCGCCGGTTTTCCGCAGCACACACATTGGTCACCGACTTTTTCATTCTCAAAAGGGATACACCGCGAACCCACTCCCGATTTTTCCTTAACTTCGTCCTCGCAAGCCTCGTCACCGCACCACATTGCTTTGATAAATCCGTCGCCTTTTTTCGACAAACAGTCTATTATTTCTTGAATGTTACTGCAAGTATATGTCTTTGACGCTATATTCTCAAGGCTTTTTTGGTAGATTCCCTTCCCTAAGGCGGACAGCAGGTCACTCACCGATTGTTCCATATTTTCTAATGATATGAACGACTTCTCGCGGGTATCACGACGAACGATAACGCATTGCGATTGCTCAATATCTTTCGGCCCGATTTCCAACCGCAGGGGAACGCCTTTCATTTCGTATTCGGCGAATTTCCACCCCGCAGAATTATCGGTATCGTCCAGCTTAACGCGGATGCCCGCCTTTTCGAGTCGTGTTTTGAGTTCGTTTGCTTTTTCGAGAACCCCCTCTTTATGCTGCGCAACCGGAATAATAACCACTTGAATCGGCGCAATCGCCGGCGGTAATACCAAACCCGAATCATCACCGTGCGCCATGATGATTCCTCCAATTAAGCGGGTACTCACCCCCCATGAAGTTTGATGCGGGTGTTTGAGCATATTGTCTTTATCAGTGAACGTAATGTCAAACGCTTTGGCGAATCCGTTCCCGAAATAATGAGTGGTTCCCGCTTGCAGAGCCTTTCCGTCATGCATAAGCGCTTCGATACAATAGGTTGAAACTGCGCCCGCGAATTTGTCGCTCTCGGTCTTTTTTCCTTTTATAACCGGCATATTGAGTTCCTCGGCGCAGAAATCGGCATAAACGTCCAGCATCTTTTCGGTTTCGAGAACCGCCTCTTCGGCGGTCGCGTGGGCGGTATGTCCCTCCTGCCACAGAAATTCCCGCGAACGCAGAAACGGGCGGGTCGTCTTTTCCCAACGAACAACCGAACACCATTGATTATAGAGTTTAGGCAAATCTCTGTAAGACTTGATTACGTTGGCATAGTGCTCGCAGAACAAACACTCCGATGTGGGGCGAACACACATACGCTCGGTCAGCGGTTCGTTGCCGCCGTGGGTCACCCAAGCGACTTCCGGTGCGAATCCGAACACATGGTCTTTCTCTTTGTTCAAAAGACTTTCCGGTATAAACATCGGCATATACACATTCTCATGACCGGTATCTTTAAAGCGTTTATCGAGCAATTTCTGAATATTTTCCCAAATCGCGTAACCGTAGGGGCGGATAACCATACAGCCTTTAACGCCGGAATATTCAATTAACTCCGCTTTTTTGACAATATCGGTGTACCATTTCGCGAAATCCTCATCGCGAGAGGTTATTTCCTCGACTAATTTCTTGTTGTTTGCCATTTTATAACTCCTATATTCTCGAAAATCTGAGCCTCTCCTCTGATTATATACCATAAGAGCCGATTTGTAAAGAGGTTGAGAAATAAAACATAGAAAATTTCGCGACAA
>Ga0082212_10007285_pt1 | contig 14671 bp, 6 predicted proteins | sample TergutNt197P3_FD_71548 | JGI IMG/M metagenome (GOLD analysis project Ga0082212, IMG submission 71548) | Neocapritermes taracua P3 segment gut microbial communities from Petit-Saut dam, French Guiana - Nt197 P3 | ecosystem: Host-associated > Arthropoda: Insects > Digestive system > Gut ... | reverse complement strand
CCGACACCGCATGGCCCGCAGGCGTAACGACAGACACCATGAGCGGTTATGTCGCGGCTGCGCCTTGGGCGCTCTCCGGCGCGATGCGCCGGGACGCTGACGCGGTCAATTGGCTGATTACAAACGGCTACAGAGGCGATTACTTGGCTGACAACAGCGAAAGCCGAGCGAGTGTCGAACGGCTGAACGCTCTTTTCCCCAATATCGGGTTTATAGACAAAAAAATCGCGCTGATGGCGACAAAAGTAGCCGTATGGATGGTCCTCGCCGGCAGCGACGTGGAAATCACCGGCACGAGTCTCGATGGGGATGAGATCAAGAGAGATACTTTCTATGCTTTAACAGATGCCTTGCTCAGCCGGGCCGGAGGACCCGCAGACGAATCGACAACGTCGTTCGCCATAGCGCTCGACGACTCCGTTGCCGAGCATTCCCGAGATTCTGAATACCATTATTACGGGCCTTTGACCGTGAGCGCCGAGATCAAAAACTCAAGCGGCGCTTTAAATATCGCCGGGGTGTTTTTGACTGTGAGCGGACCTGATTCGGTCGATGTTGAGATTGTGAAGGAGATCGGCGGCTCCGCCTTCCCCTCAGATACCGTATACGGCACGACAGTCAGCGGTTTTTATCTTGATACTTATGATTCAGATTTTTATCTCAAAATGCCGAATGCCCGCGGGGAGAATTACAATTCACCGGCCGATCTCCTGACCGTTAAAGCGATGGCAAGAGCAAAAGACGTTCTGCTGACAGCCGGAACGCCGGTGACATTCGTGTACGGCGCCGACGGCGTTTTTGATTGGGATTACGTACAGGCATATGCGGGCGCCGCCGCGGACGGCATGTACGCGGATTTTTATGCCGAGACTATGCTAAACACCGGGGAATCGCCCACAGGCAAGCTGCATATTTCAAAACGGGTGGCAAACGCCTCTCCGCTTGACAGCGGCGCGGAATTTGAATTTGAGCTCTACGTCAGCGTAGAACCGGATTTTTCCGATGAAAAACAGGTTGATTTGAGTACCCATCCCGTACACGGCGCCTCAAAGGTGAGCGGCAACACATTTACACTGAAAAACGGCGGGGTCGCAATTATTGAAGGCTTGCCCGCAGGCGACGACTACAGCTACCGAATAAAGGAAATCGGTTTACCGGCGGCTTATCACGCTTCGAGTTTTAACGGCGTCTCAACGCTGCCTGTTGACAATTCGGTCAGCTCCGACCGGTTTACGATAGACGGATATGAAGCAACGGTCAACATTGTCAACTTCAAGCAACAGGCGCATCTCTATGTGAGCAAGTCTGTCGTATCGGCAGATGATTCTCCCGCTTCGGAATTTACGGAGGATATGGCCTTTGATTTTATACTTGAGTGTTCCGAAGACGGCAATGACCCGTGGACGCCGGTAGATTTAAACGGCATATTTAAGAGCGACGGAGGAGTTATCAAGGACGCCGAAGCAGGTATATTCACTCTCGGCGCATCGGATAAAGCTTTCTTTGATCTCGATTCCGAAATTATTTACCGCGTATCGGAAATCGAGCCCGGTCCGGACTTTATTCCCTCGTACACATATATCAATTCTTCGGCCGGATCGGAAACGTCTGATAACGGCGACCCGGATCGGCTCGGTACCGGCGGGATTTATTCCGCTGAGAGTTTTTTCTTAGACCAAAATGAAACAGGCATACTCACTTTCACCAATGCTTACGGTTTTGATAAATCTCCCGAAACACCGAAAAAACCCGAGTCCGGCGGACCGGAGACCTCTCCCGCTTTTCCCGATGACTCGGACGGGCCCGGGCCTTCGGCAACAAATCCTCGAACTTCCGAGGGCGCTATACCGACGCCGACCGCGCCGGGCAATTCGCTCGTAACCGAAGGGGAGAGATATGTCGAGGTCGACGAGGGCGGTGTGCCGCTCGGAGTCTGGAATTGGGACGAAGATGAACAAATCTGGATTTTCAGCGAATATCCGCCGCTCGGCGACATGCCGGCGACAGGCGACGTGCAAAAATTTGCATATTTGCTTCCGCTTCTCATCATATCCGGAATAAACGTTTATATTATGCTTCGATTAAAAGAAAAAGAATACGGCAAGTGATAATAAAGCCGCGGCGCTGTAGGATTGTCAAACATATGTTACACGAAGGAAGTCTAACGGAGAAGTCCAAGCTAAGGGACGGATGGGGAAATTATTATAACGGCTGTTATGAAAGGCCAACTGTTTTTTGAAATCTATAAAGGAGTAGAAGGTTTTTTCAGCGTAGAAATATTCATTATCCTTACGATGACTGCGCTCAACTTTACCGTTATGCCTGGGAGTGAAAGGTTTAATTTGCTTGTAAGTGATGCCTTCAACAAGCAAAAGCTGCTCGAATATCGTAGGCTTTCCGTTTGAGAATCTTCTCGTGAACTCAGGCCCGTTGTCAGTCTGTACGCAGTGAACAGAGAACTTGTGTTTTTTGAAGAACGCTAAGGCATTCTTTAAAAAAATCATCGAGGAATAAGTGCTGATCTCCTGAAAACCTTCCAGATAGCGAAGCCTTGAATATTCATCTATTGCGGTGTATTGGTAAAACTTGTTCCCTTTTGCTTCCCCTACGAGGCAGGCCGCCGGAACGTGCTTGACGTCGATTTGAATGCGCTGACCGGGGTAAGTCATCTGTTCATAGGGTTTGGGGATGTACTTGGGATTTGGCGGTTTGATAGGCAGTTGTCCCAGTCGGCTCATAACCCGAAAAAGTCCGGCGATTGAGCGAGTATACCCTCTTTGCCGCAGCTTGACCCAAAATACCACCAATCCGGCGTGTGGGTTCCGCCGCCTCATGTCACTGATGAGTTTGATTTCTTCCGGCCTGTGTTGGTTAGGGTGGTGATGTGGTCGACGGCTCCGGTCGGTCAAGCTTGACGCTGTGCCATCATATCGCTTCATCCATCGGTAGATGTATTGGCGGTTTGTCCTGTACCGGATCGCTGCTTTTGTTACTCCGTGCTTCTTCGCGTACTCAATTAGAGATTGCCTATACAGGCAGGTTTGTGTTACTTTATTCATAGCGGATAGGTGGCCTCCTGTCAGGTTGGTGTGTGGTAACTCAACCCTAACACTTGGACTCCCTATTCGCTACTCTTTTTTTCTTTTCGTGTAACACATCTATTGTAATCCTACAGAGGCTTTACGGTTTTATCGCCGCGGAAATCCTTTTCTCATTTCCGTTTTCATGATCTCGTTTTCCCGGTCTTCCGCGTACGCATAAGATAAATCATACGGAATATCAAAATAACGATCATCAGCAACACCGCCGCGCTTCCGTAACTCATCGGAAGCAGATAGCGGCCTCTCAGATACGCGTGGTAGCCCAAAAGCGAAGCAAAGCTCATTAAAACGGGCACTGCGGCAAAACGCGGAGAAACAACGGCCAATATCAGCGAAACAACATCCGCGATAAAAAAGTATCTGTCGTGCATATGAGGCAGCAAAAACGGTATGCATACGGCAAAAATCAGAAATGACGTCAGTATTGCTTCATTCCCTGTCCGTTTACGATTCATGTAAAGATACGCAAGAAATAACAATACAAAAGCTGTCGCCGCAGCAATGCCGAGTTTTGAGAAATAAGCGGCATCTGCTGCGTCTTTTATAAGCGCGAATACCGATGGCGAATTATAATTGAGCCCCGGGCCGACCGAAGCCGCCTGATTGAAATAAAGAGTTACAGTGTCAAGCAAAGGTCTCCCGCATAAAACCGCGGGCAAAACCACGGCAAAATATGTTAAAGGGAATACCGGCAGATGCAGAGGTTTGATTTTTCCGGTCCAAAGCAGACCTAAAACCATCGGCAAAATAAACACAGCCTGCAATTTAAAAGCAAAAGATACTGCGAAAGCCGCGACAGCAGCCGCCGGCCGTTCTCTCAGCGCCAAATAAACTCCGATGACGGCAAACGACGTATAGATACTGTCGCATTGTCCCCATAATGAACCGTTGAGCATCACCGTCGGCAGGAGCAAAACGGCGATAAAAGCAAAAATCCGCTTTTTCACCGAATTCGTGCAAACGCCTACGAGTCGCATCGAGGCCCAAGCCAAAACAATATCGAAGATTATCGAAAGCAGTTTTATCAAATATAAAGCGTTTATGTCCGAATATGAAAACAAAGCCAAAAAATACAGATACGGTACATTATAATTTCCTATTGATACCGCTAAAGCCGAAAACCCGCCGCTTTCCCTGAAACGTTCGACCCATACAGAGAGGAAATTTATCCAATCAAGCGTTTCATACGGCATGAAAAACGCACGGAGCGCAAAAGCGGCTGTTAAAAATATCACTGCCGGAACAAGAACTCTCGCAGGGCGGAGCAGTCCTTCGACCCACAAAATAAAAATCGCCGCCGCTTCAGCTGCAAAAAGTACGATAATAATCGAAAAATCCATTATTTTTCCTCCGTACAGCAAAAATCGGCAAAGAGAAAACTCCTCTGCCGAATACGAATACGGTTATTCCGTGAGATTGAAACTTTCGTCATGCTTGTCCGGTGAATGTTCATAAAAATTTTCTTGACTTGTATCAAACAAAAATGATATAATGGTTCGATGTGTGTATTACAGAGCATACACTCCCAACCGCATAAATCATAATACACCGGATCATCGAAAAAATCAACCGTTTTTTTTATTTTTTACAACTGCCCCGGGTAATTCATCAAATCATTATAAAGAGGAGTGACGGCCGATGCCTCATGATGTCAGCTACGGGAAAACACTTCGAAAGAGTTTCGCCGGGACTCGGGAGATCCATGAGATGCCGAGTCTTTTGGAAATTCAAAAGAACTCATACAAATGGTTCCTTGAGCAAGGATTAAGAGAAGTTTTCAAAGACGTCGCGTCGATATCCGACTATTCGGGAAACTTGGAACTCGCCTTTGTGGATTACTCAATGGATGAAAAACCGAAATACACGGAGGAAGAGTGCAAGGCAAGGGACGCCACATACGCGGCTCCGCTGAAAGTGTCTGTTCGTTTGAGAAACAAAGAGACCGAGGAGATCAAAGAACAAGAGATCTTCATGGGTGATTTTCCGCTTATGACCAACGGCGGCACTTTCATAATAAACGGCGCGGAGCGCGTGATAGTTTCTCAGATAGTCAGGTCTCCCGGAGTTTATTTTGACGCAAAAAACGATAAAACGTCAATGTCGGTATACAGCGCGACCCTTATCCCCTATCACGGCGCTTGGCTTGAATATGAAACAGATATTAACGACGTGTTTTACGTCCGCATAGATAAAAACCGAAAACTTCCGGTAACATGGCTTCTCCGGGCATTAAGCGTGTACAGCCCCGACAAGCCCTATACCCGTCTCTCCTGCGCCGTCGAGTCAAATCCGGGACCGCTGACAGACGCGATGCTCCGGGATATATTCGGCAGTGACGAGCGAATTCTCGCAACTCTGGAAAAAGACATTTGCAGGAACAGAGATGAAGCGCTCATCGAGATATACAGAAAGCTCAGGCCGGGAGATCCGCCTACGCTTGACAGTGCGGAAAGTCTTTTGGACGGGCTGTTTTTTGATCGCAGACGCTACGATATAAGCGCGGTCGGCCGTTATAAATTCAACAAGAAATTAGCGCTTTGGCCTCGAATCAAAGACCACCGCTTGGCCATGCCCGCTGCCGACCCCATGACGGGAGAGATAATCGCCGAAGCGGGAGAAACCCTGTCCGCAGAAAAATCAAAAGAACTGGAAGACCGCGGAGTGACCTCTGTTATATTGCATGTCGACGGCAAAGATATCAGAGTGTTTTCCAACGGCATGGTCAACCTTAACGGCTTTGTCGATTTTGATCCCGAGGAACTCGGGATACGCGAACGAGTTCGTTTTGTGATACTGAAAGAACTGCTCGACGAATATGAAGGCGATGAGCTGAAAACGGTCATTCGCGAAAGGATAGACGACCTGATACCCGGGCATATAATTGCGGACGATATATTCGCTTCCGTTTGCTACTTGAATTGCATAGCGCACGGCGTGGGTGAAACCGACGATATCGATCATCTCGGTAACAGGCGCGTTCGGAGCGTGGGCGAACTTCTTCAAAACCAATTTCGTATCGGCTTCAGCCGAATGGAACGGGTGATACGCGAGAGGATGACTCTTCAGGATCTGGATATCGTAACTCCGCAGAGCCTGATCAATATAAGACCTGTCACCGCTTCAATAAAGGAATTCTTCGGCAGTTCTCCTTTGAGTCAATTCATGGATCAGACAAACCCGTTGGCCGAACTGACTCATAAACGGCGTATGTCGGCTCTCGGCCCGGGCGGGCTCTCAAGAGAGAGGGCTAATTTCGACGTTCGCGACGTACATTACAGCCATTACGGACGCATGTGCCCCATTGAGACCCCGGAAGGACCGAACATAGGGCTTATTTCATATCTCGCTTCTTTCGCGAGAGTCAATGAATACGGTTTTCTTGTTACGCCGTTTCGAAAAGTTGATAAAAAGAACTGCCGGGTGACCGAAGAAGTTCAATATATTACGGCTGATACCGAGGATCACTACATCATCGCTCAGGCTACGGAACCCGTTGATGAAACAGGACGCCTGATAAACAGGCGCGTGACGTGCAGACACAAAGACGAGATTATCGAAGTCGACGCCGAACGTGTCGATTATGTGGACGTCTCTCCGCAAATGATGGTTTCGATAGCGACCGCAATGATACCCTTCCTTGAAAATGACGACGCAAACCGCGCTCTTATGGGCGCGAACATGCAGCGACAGGCCGTGCCTCTCATGGTCACTGAGGAACCCATAGTCGCGACCGGTCTTGAACATAAATGCGCCGTTGATTCAGGCGTTGTACTGTGCGCTTCGGGAGACGGCGCGGTAACGCGCGTATGCGCGACGGCAATAGAGATCAAAAACGATGACGGAACCGTCAGCGAATATAAACTCACAAAATTCGCCCGCTCTAATCAGGGAACCTGCATCAATCAGCGACCGACTGTCTTCGTCGGAGAAAGGGTGCAAAAAGGTGACGTCATAGCGGACGGCCCTTCCACCTGCAAAGGAGAACTCTCTCTCGGAAAAAACGTTCTCGTCGGTTTTATGACATGGGAAGGCTATAACTACGAGGACGCGATACTGATCAACGAGCGTTTGGTAACGGACGACGTCTTCACGTCGATCCACGTGGAAGAATACGAGTGCGACGCCAGAGACACCAAACTCGGTCCCGAAGAAATAACAAGAGATATTCCCGGCGTTGGCGAGGACGTTTTAAAATATCTTGACGAACGCGGAATAATAAGCATCGGCGCTGAGGTAAGAAGCGGCGACGTGCTTGTGGGAAAAGTGACCCCAAAGGGAGAGACCGATTTAACTGCCGAAGAGCGTCTTCTCCGCGCAATATTCGGTGAAAAAGCCAGAGAAGTGCGTGACACGTCGCTGAAAGTTCCTCACGGGGAAAGCGGCATAGTCGTGGACGTTAAGGTGTTCACTCGCGAAGCGGGCGACGAATTGTCGCCCGGAGTCAATCAGGTCGTCAGGGTCTATATTGCCCAAAAGCGCAAAATTTCCGTCGGAGATAAAATGGCCGGGCGGCACGGCAACAAGGGAGTTGTTTCAAGGATACTGCCTGTCGAAGACATGCCGTATCTGCCTGACGGCACGCCTATCGACATCGTCTTAAATCCCTTGGGCGTACCTTCCCGCATGAATATCGGTCAGGTACTCGAAGTCCACCTCGGATACGCGGCCAAGACCTTGGGATGGAGAGTCGCGACGCCGATTTTTAACGGAGCGAACGAGGAAGACATAATAAGGACCTTGGAAACGGCTCAGCTGCGATCTGACGGAAAAAGCATACTGTACGACGGGCGAACGGGCCAGCCTTTTAACAATCCCGTTACTGTGGGATACATTTACTTCCTGAAACTCCACCATCTCGTTGACGACAAGATACACGCCCGTTCGACCGGCCCTTACAGTCTGGTAACACAGCAGCCTCTCGGCGGAAAAGCCCAGTTCGGCGGACAGCGTTTCGGTGAAATGGAAGTTTGGGCACTTGAAGCTTACGGCGCGGCTTATACGCTTCAGGAGATACTTACCGTCAAGTCCGACGATGTTACCGGGCGCGTACGCACATATGAAAGCATTGTTAAGGGAAACAATATACCGAAACCCGGAGTGCCCGAATCATTTAAGGTCTTGGTCAAGGAACTCCAATCGCTGTGTCTTGACCTCAGGGTTTTGGACAAAAACGGCAGAGAGATCGAACTGAAAGAAGATGAAGACGAAGAATTCTCGTCGTCTTTCAGAGACGACAGCACATACAGAGCAGACGACAGCGAGATCGTTTCCGGCGGATACTACATCGAGCAGGTCGAAGATGAATTTCCGTCCGATGATACCGAAGACGATTTCAGCGAAGAATTTGACGATACGGTCACTTTTGAAGACGAGGAGGATTAAGCCGTGAGTTATACGCCGTTTGACGCTATAAAAATTGGCATAGCGTCCCCCGAAATGATTCTTTCCTGGTCCTCCGGCGAGGTCAAAAAACCCGAAACCATCAATTATCGCACTCTTAAACCCGAGAGAGACGGCCTGTTCTGCGAACGGATATTCGGCCCGACAAAGGACTGGGAGTGCCATTGCGGAAAATATAAAAAAATACGCTATAAAGGCAAAATATGCGATCGCTGCGGGGTCGAAGTCACCAAAGCGAAAGTAAGACGAGAGCGCATGGGCCATATCGAACTTGCCGCTCCGGTTTCTCACATTTGGTATTTCAAGGGAATTCCCTCTCGTATGGGCCTCATATTGGACGTTACCCCTCGGGTACTTGAAAAAGTGCTTTATTTCGGCGCATATATAGTTACTGACCCCGGTTACAGCCCGCTTGTGAAAAATCAGCTCCTCTCCGAGAAGGAATACAGAGATATGCGGGAAAAATACGAGGACGATTTCGACGCCGGTATGGGCGCCGAGGCAATAAAAAAACTGCTTCGAGATATCGACTGTGACAAACTGTCGGTACGGCTTCGCGCCGAACTCGCCGAGGCGTCAGGGCAAAAGAAGGCCAAGCTCGTCAAACGTCTCGAAGTTGTTGAAGCTTTCCGTCACTCAGGCAACAAACCGGAGTGGATGATCATTGATATATTGCCTGTTATCCCGCCCGAAATAAGACCAATGGTCCAATTGGACGGCGGGCGGTTTGCCACAAGCGACCTGAACGACCTCTACAGGCGAGTCATCAACAGGAACAACCGGCTAAAGAGGCTTATCCAGCTCAATGCTCCGGATATCATCGTGAGGAATGAAAAGAGGATGCTCCAGGAAGCTGTTGACGCTTTGATCGACAACGGGCGCCGCGGTCGCGCGGTTACGGGGGCAAATTCAAGAGCGCTGAAATCTCTGTCCGACATGCTCAAGGGAAAACAGGGACGTTTTCGTCAAAATCTGTTGGGCAAGCGCGTAGACTATTCCGGACGTTCCGTAATAGTCGTCGGGCCGGACCTGAAATTATATCAATGCGGCGTGCCTAAGGAGATGGCGATCGAACTGTTCCGGCCTTTCGTCATGAAAAAGTTAGTTGAGGACGGGGCGGCAAATAACATAAAATCCGCGAAGAAGATGGTCGATAAAGCGAAAAACGAAGTGTGGGACGCCTTGGACATAGTTATAAAAGAACACCCGGTGTTGCTCAACCGGGCGCCGACGCTCCACAGACTCGGTATCCAGGCGTTTGAGCCGATTTTGGTAGAAGGACGCGCGCTTAAGCTTCATCCCCTTGTCTGCACCGCCTATAACGCTGACTTTGACGGCGACCAGATGGCGATACATGTGCCGCTTTCCGCGGAGGCTCAAGCTGAGGCGCGTATTTTGATGCTCTCGGCAAATAATCTTCTGAGGCCGCAGGACGGACACCCTGTAACCGTGCCGACGCAGGATATGATCCTCGGGTCCTACTATCTTACCTTTGAACGCGAGGAACAGGGCACGGGAAAATCGTTTATGAGCCCGAACGAAGCTATTTTGGCATATGAGAGCGGCTATGTGGGCATACACTCGCCGATAAAAGTAAGAATAACCAAGATGACAGACGGAAAACTTCGCAGCAAACAAATCGAAACGACCGTCGGCAGGATATTCTTCAACGAACCTATACCTCAAGATCTCGGTTTTGCGGACAGAACGGATCCCGAGCAAATGTTTGATTACGAAATCAATTTCAAAACCGGAAAAAAACAATTGGGCGAGATCATTGACAGGTGCATTTCAAAATACGGATTCACCATTTCAGCGGAAGTATTGGATAACATCAAGGCTTTGGGGTTTAAATACTCCACTCAGGGAGCAATAACCATTTCGATTTCCGATATGACCGTGCCTGAAGCAAAGAAAACGTTTATTGAGTCTACCGAAAAGAAGATTTTAGATATAGAGCGTCAATACAAAAGAGGTTTTATTACCGATGAAGAACGGTATCGTCTTGTTGTCGCCGAATGGGAACAGACCACAAAAAATGTTACGGGGGCTCTCCAAAACGCTCTGAGCGAATTCAACCCCGTATATATGATGGCAAGCTCCGGCGCCCGCGGCAGCATGAATCAAATACGCCAATTAGCCGGAATGCGCGGACTCATGGCGAATACCGCAGGAAAGACCATCGAAATACCCATAAAAGCTAACTTCCGTGAAGGGCTGACTGTTCTTGAATACTTCATCTCCTCCAGAGGCGCGCGCAAAGGATTGGCGGACACTGCGCTTCGTACCGCAGACTCGGGTTATTTGACGAGGCGTTTGGTGGACGTTTCGCAGGATGTGATCATCCGCGAAGATGACTGCGGAACACGCGAGGGAGTTGCGGCAGGCCCGGTTTACGACAAAGGGCAGCTTGTTCAGAGTTTTGCGGTCAGTATACACGGCCGCTATCCGTCAGAGCCGATCTGCGATCCGAGTACCGGCGAAATACTCTTTGATACCGACTGCATGCTCATGCCGCAAGACGCCGCTGTTTTTGAAGCTCGCGGTATCACGGAAGTAAAGATCCGCTCCGTTTTGAGCTGCGAAGCTGCAAGCGGAGTCTGCTCCAAATGTTACGGAATCAACCTTGCTATCGGAGCTACGGTGAATTCGGGCGAAGCAGTCGGCGTAATAGCAGCTCAGTCCATCGGTGAGCCCGGAACACAGCTCACCATGCGTACTTTCCATACCGGAGGCGTGGCGGGCGACGACATCACCCAAGGTTTGCCCCGCGTTGAAGAGCTGTTTGAGGCAAGAAAACCGAAAAAAATGGCCGTGCTTGCCGAAATATCCGGCAAAGTCAGCATTGAAGAAACCAAAAAGAACGCCGTCTGCGCCATTACGATCACCAATGACAAAGACGGAGAGACAAAAGTCTATCAGGTTCCTTACTCCTCTGGAATACTGACGCAGCACGGCGATTTTGTCGAAGCGGGCCAAGAGTTGACCGGCGGCGCTTTAAATCCTCATGACGTATTGAGGATACGCGGCATCGCAGCCTGCCAGAATTATCTGATACAGGAAGTACAAAAGGTCTACAGGCAGCAGGGCGTTGATATTAACGACAAGCACATCGAGGTGATCGTAAGGCAAATGATGAGGAAAGTCCGTGTCGAAGAATCGGGCAGCACAGATCTGCTTTCGGGCGCCACTATAGACATCAACGATTTTAAGGAAGCCAACAGAAAAGCTTTGGCGGATATCAGAGAAGGAAAAGAAGACGCCGCCCCGGCTACCGCAACCCGGCTTTTAATGGGTATAACAAAGGCGTCTCTCGCAACGGAAAGCTTCCTCTCCGCCGCTTCGTTCCAAGAAACCACAAAAGTTCTGACCGAAGCTGCCATAAAAGGAAAAATAGACCATCTTGTGGGACTGAAAGAAAATGTTATTATCGGAAAACTGATCCCTGCCGGAAGCGGACTTGATATTTATCGTGATTTCGAATCCGAGACAGACGAACAAATGGACTCTTCAATAAGAGATTACGTAGATCTGTCGGCTCTTGTCGGCAGAAGCAACGCGCTTTAGAAGCAAGGTTTTTCAGTCGACCTGCTTTACCGGGCAATTAATTGACAAAACGCTTTAACTGTGTTATTATTATGTTTTGCACGGATAAAACCGTGATAAATAATCATCAGTATACAGAGAAAGGAGGAAATCGATGCCTACATTCAACCAACTGGTCAGAAAAGGAAGAGACCGGATGACATTTAAATCAAACTCGCCGGCAATGCAAAAAGGGCTCAACACCATAAAAAACCGCGAGACTGATTTGTCTTCCCCGCAGAAAAGAGGCGTATGCACTGCCGTTCGTACATCCACTCCCAAGAAACCTAACTCCGCGCTTCGGAAAATTGCCCGTGTGCGTCTTTCAAACGGTCATGAAGTGACGGCCTATATACCCGGCATTGGCCATAACCTTCAGGAACACAGCGTCGTTATGATCAGAGGCGGCAGAGTCAAAGATCTTCCCGGCGTACGTTATCACATCATCCGCGGCACCATGGACACGCAAGGTGTGACTGACCGCAAACAGAGCCGAAGCAAATACGGAGCAAAACGGCCGAAAAAGAATTAGACCCGACAGAGCAAAGCCCTGTTGTTTTATATACCGCACGCCGGCGGGATAAAACCTCGGGGCGCGGCGAAAGAATCGGTGCGCACTGCAAAACGGATTCTTTCGAGTACCTGTGATACTCATTTTATATGAAGGAGGGAAGTACAGTGCCGAGAAGAGGTAGTGTTCCGAAAAGGGAAGTTTTACCCGATCCCTTGTACAACAGCGTGCTTGTCACAAAGCTGATAAACGGCATTATGGAAGACGGCAAAAAAGGCGTTGCGCAAAAAGTCGTTTACGGTGCATTTGACATAGTTAAAGAAAAGACCGGTAAAGATCCCCTTGACGCGTTCACCGAAGCGCTAAACAACATAATGCCGGCATTGGAAGTCAAAGCGCGTCGCGTCGGAGGCGCGACGTATCAAGTCCCCATCGAGGTCAGGCCGGAACGGCGGCAAACGCTCGGGCTCAGATGGCTGACCGCTTACTCAAGAAAACGTAACGAAAAAACAATGAGAGAACGTCTCGCGGGCGAAATCACAGACGCCTGCAATAACGTCGGAGCCGCGGTCAAAAAACGTGAGGACACTCATAAAATGGCCGAATCGAACAAAGCTTTCGCGCATTACCGCTGGTAAGCGCCCTCAGGAGCAAGACTTATATGTCCGAAATCATATCGCAACACAAACAAACAAGAAATATCGGTATAATGGCGCATATTGACGCCGGCAAAACCACAACGACCGAACGTATACTTTATTACACGGGCGTTAATTATAAGCTCGGCGAAACGCATGAAGGCAATGCGACCATGGACTGGATGGTGCAGGAGCAAGAAAGAGGAATAACCATCACCTCCGCTGCAACCACCTGTTTTTGGCGCGACCACCGTATCAATATCATCGACACGCCGGGTCATGTTGATTTTACGGTTGAAGTTGAGCGGTCGCTTCGTGTTTTGGACGGTTGCGTTACTGTTTTGTGCGCTAAAGGCGGGGTCGAACCGCAATCCGAAACGGTTTGGCGTCAAGCCGATCATTATTTGGTGCCGAGGATTATCTACATAAATAAAATGGACATTGTCGGCGCAGATTTCTTCAATGTAATAAACATGGCTCGGGACAGACTTAAATGCAATGCGGTTCCAATTCAACTTCCTGTCGGTTCGGAGGAAAAATTCAAAGGTATCGCAGACCTTACCGAAATGAACGCCAACATATACTATGACGAAATGGGCAAGGATATGTCGGTCGAAGAAATACCGGACGACTTGGCGGCGCTTGCCTCGGAATACCGCGAGAAGCTTATAGATGCTGTTTCGTCTTATGACGACGAAATTACGGAGTTGGCTTTGGAAGATTTGCCTATACCGACGGAAACTTTAAAAAAAGCGCTGCGTCGGGGTACGATAGATAATAAGATCGTACCGGTTATTTGCGGAACATCCTACAAAAACAAAGGCGTTCAGAAACTGCTCGACGCGATCGTCGACTACCTCCCTGCTCCCGAAGATATTCCTGCGATAAAAGGCATAAACCCCGACACCGGAGCTGAAGACAGCCGCCCGCCGGACGATAAGGCGCCCTTTTCGGCGCTTGCATTTAAAATCATGACCGACCCTTATGTTGGCCGGTTGTCTTTCTTCAGAGTCTACTCCGGAACGGCGGAAACCGGTTCGTCCGTCATGAATTCCACAAAGGGCCAGCGCGAGCGCTTGGGGCGTTTGCTCAGGATGCACGCTAACCACAGAGAGGATATTGAAGCTGTATACTCCGGAGAAATCGCGGCGGCTGTCGGATTAAAAAACACTACGACCGGCGACACGCTTTGTGATGAAAAAAGCCGGATAATCCTTGAATCAATGGAATTTCCCGAACCTGTCATACGCGTTGCCATAGAACCGAAAACAAAAGCGGGTCAGGAAAAAATGAGCGTGGCTTTATCGAAACTGACCGAAGAGGACCCAACATTTAAAACCTATACGGACGAGGAAACAGGACAGACAATAATCGCGGGCATGGGCGAACTGCATTTGGAGATCATAGTTGACAGACTTCTTCGTGAGTTTAAAGTC
>Ga0082212_10007284_pt1 | contig 14674 bp, 16 predicted proteins | sample TergutNt197P3_FD_71548 | JGI IMG/M metagenome (GOLD analysis project Ga0082212, IMG submission 71548) | Neocapritermes taracua P3 segment gut microbial communities from Petit-Saut dam, French Guiana - Nt197 P3 | ecosystem: Host-associated > Arthropoda: Insects > Digestive system > Gut ... | reverse complement strand
TTTAAATAAATGTTGCCAAGCAGCCGTCCCGTCTCATCAATCACTCCGGTATAATATAATCCTGTTTTGAAAGTGTATTCATGTTTCAGGAATGACAAGGCAGTAGCCGATGTGAGCAACTTCATATTCGAAGCGGGACGGCATAGGCGTTTCTCGTTATAAGTGTATATTGTTTTTTGTTCTGTTATATCATATACAGCAATTCCGGCAGTTGCCCGCTGGAAGAAATCATTACTCAACAACTTATCCATACGCGCCTGCAATGATGCAGGTACAGGCTGCGCTGCAACGGTTGCCGTATATACAAAAGCGCACACCAACCATTTCAGCCCTTTCATCTCAGGTTTTTTCAGCATTGAAAAATGACTAATATTCAAATTCCCCGTATTCGCTTCTGATGGTCAGACTCTTTCCTTCTGCCGCTTCACATCGTCCGATAATCTTCGATTCAATGCCAAACTCCCGTGCAATAGCAATCGCATGAGTCGCATCTTCTTCGGCAAGATAAATCTCCATGCGGTGTCCCATGTTGAACACTTGATACATCTCGCGCCACGACGTTCCTGATTGTTGCTGAATAATGCGGAACAACGGCGGTGTATCAAACATATTATCCTTGATGATGTGCAAATTATTGACAAAATGCAACACTTTGGTTTGAGCGCCGCCCGAACAGTGAACCATACCATGAATTGCCGGACGCATTTCGGCTAATATTCTGCGGATTATTGGCGCATACGTCCGTGTGGGCGAAAGTACCAACTTGCCCGCATCCATGCCTAATTCCTCAATAGCGTCGGTAAGGCGGTAACTGCCGGAATACACCAAGCCGCTGTCTACGGCGTGGTCGTAACTTTCAGGATATTTGGCCGCCAGGTATTTCGCAAAAACATCATGCCGCGCGGAAGTCAACCCGTTGCTGCCCATGCCGCCGTTGTATACATCCTCGTAAGATGCCCGCCCCGATGAGGATAGTCCCAAAATCACATCGCCCGCTGTTATCCTTTCGTTGGTAATCACATCATTGCGTCGCATCCGGCACGTGACGGTCGAATCGACAATTATGGTACGCACCAAATCGCCTACATCGGCTGTTTCTCCTCCGGAAAGATGAATATCAATACCGAAGTCGCGCATCTGTTCAACAAGTTCTTCCGTTCCGTTAATGATGGCGGCAATTACCTCGCCGGGAATCAGTATTTTGTTGCGCCCGATGGTGGACGAAACCAGAATCTTATCTACTGCGCCCACGCATAACAAATCGTCTGTGTTCATCACCAGCGCATCCTGAGCAATTCCTTTCCACACGGACAGATCTCCCGTCTCACGCCAATACATGTACGCCAATGACGATTTTGTACCGGCGCCGTCGGCGTGCATGATATTGCAATATTCAGGATCGCCACCCAGAATGTCGGGCAATATCTTACAAAAGGCTTTCGGATACAATCCCTTATCCATATTTTTAATGGCTTGGTGTACGTCTTCTTTGGCAGCCGAGACACCGCGCTGCATATAACGGTCGTTCATAATAACATTTCCGGCTATTGCGTGGCGCAAAAGTAAGAAAAATTTCGGAACAAACATCATTTTTTATCATTTTTTGAATTTATTATCAAAAATATTACTATCTTTGGCCTCAAATTAGCTGTGATGTTTTTTAAAAGAAATTTGATTTTTGCGCTGTTGTTTACCGTAGGGTCGGTTGCCTACGGGCAGTCGGATATTTTCCTGACTCAACAGTGGTTTTCGCGGATTAACATGAATCCTGCCGCTACCGGCAACAGTAATAACGTGGATGTGTTTCTGCTCAACCGACAACAATGGGTTGGTTTTTCCAATGCGCCAAGAACCACTATCCTGAATGCCCACAGTTACTTCAATACCATCCAGTCGGGGTTGGGGATGAGCCTGATGTTGGACAAACTCGGCGTCAGTTATCAAACGGTGAATGCCTTGCTGTCATACGCCTATCATATTGATATCACCGAAGATGTACTCATGTCGCTGGGATTGTCGGGAGGCTTATACAACAGCCATTGGGATCCGAGAAAAAACAGTTTTAGCGAGGAATCAAGCTTAGATGATTTGCCTGAAAAAAAGACGCTCATCAATCCCGATGTTAATACCGGCCTGGAGTTGAATGCTTATGGGATTACCCTGGGCGCATCCATCACGCATTTGCTCAATTCAAAACTTGAAACCGGTAAACCCGGAAGAGAATATTATAGTTATATGCGCTACCGAGCAGCGATTGACAAGGATTTTGACATAGCTCCCGGCATCATGTATCGAATTAACAATCGAAGTAATTTTTTCGATTTCACTATTACCGGATATTATCAGAAAAAATATTGGGCAGGTTTATCTTTTCGTCCCAATAATGCATTTGCGGTGATGCTGGGCGGCGAGTACAGTATGTTCCGCTTGGGATATGCTTACGATCATTCCGTTGGGGCAACATCGTCGCTTGCAGCAAACACACACGAAATCATGCTTTCCGTACGTTTTCAGAAACCGCAGAAAGGCAGAAAAACAACCCGTTTCTTCGATTAATTTGTATAGAATTTTAAAAATAATCATTTATAAACCATCATCAAACAATAATATAATAATGAAAGATGCAGTAGTAGGCATAGATATAGGAGGAACATTTACCAAGTTTGGTATTATTGACCGTTTAGGCAATGTTTTATTGGAAGGATCGGTTCCCACCGACCAAACAGATGACGTGAACGTTTATCTTGCCGGTTTGACCGGAGCAGTTGGCAAAGCGATCAACGAAATGGGTAATTCCGTTACTATTAAGGGCGTTGGCATAGGCGCTCCGAATGGTAATTACAAAAGCGGAAGTATCGAGTTTGCGGCAAATTTGGATTGGGCGCGCGACAAGGTAGTTCCATTAGTCAGTTTGCTACAGGAGCATTTTAAAGTGCCGGTTGCTGTAACTAACGACGCCAATGCTGCTGCTCTCGGCGAAATGATTTACGGCGGCGCTAAAGACTTGAAAGATTTTGTACTCATCACTTTAGGTACGGGGTTGGGTAGCGGCGTTGTCGTGAACGGCGAGTTGTTGTACGGCCATAACGGTTTTGCAGGCGAGGTAGGACACATTCGCGTGGTAAAAGAAAACGGTCGTTTATGTGGTTGCGGACTGCGCGGTTGCTTGGAAACTTATGTGAGCGCTCCCGGTATCAAACGCACGGTTTTTGAATTACTTGCCAAATATAACGGCAATAGCGAACTTTCAAAATACTCGTTCGACCAATTAACTTCCGAAATTATTTACCATGCTGCAACACGCGGCGACAAAATCGCTCTGGAAGCTTTCCAGATAACAGGCGAAATACTTGGCGTAAAATTAGCCGATGTTGTGCATGTTACCGCACCCGAAAAAATATTCGTGTTCGGCGGTTTGGCCAAATCGGGCGAGTATATCCTGAGACCAACGCGCGAAAGCTTCGACAAGAATGTGCTTACAGTTTGGAAAGGCAAAGTACCTATTGAGCTTTCGAAACTATCAGAAGGAAATGTAGCCATAATGGGTGCCAGCGCCTTAATATGGCAGGAATTGAACAAGCAATAATCTGATTGATTTACTATAGTTAGGCGCAAATCGGTAGTTTTGCGCCTTTTTTGCATCATGCTTTTATGTAACTGAAAGAGATGAAAATCCACCTAAAACATTCCATCCGTATGCTGCCTTAGGCTGTATTACTGATTTTGGGTAGATATATTCAAACATTAGGGGGATTTTGTGAGGACGTTTTTGCATGTTCGGCGTTCTCATATCCATCTTCGATTATTTCTTCATATTTTGAGTATAATAAGCCTGTCCGGAAATACATCTTCTCATTAGCACGTGGCATCCAGAAATTTAGCAAAACACCGCCCGTAAATGACGACTCACTTGTGCGGAAGTACTCTCCCACTATTGCAGTACCATATTTCGGCAGGCTCAATAACCATCGGCGCTGACAGGTTTAACTTCTCTGGGGCGGAATGAAACGTCAGTATTGAAAAATTTCTACGAGTAAATTGGCTACTTTCATGGCGTCCGTGTCGGAAACCATCCCTATTCTTTTTTTGCAACGATTTTTGTCAATCGTTTTGATCTGGTCTAAAGCAACATAACTGGTTTCTGACAAACCATTGGAACGACTTGCTTCTATTTTTACCCTCGACGGGATATTTCTAAAATGAGTGGTTAACGGCGCCACAATAACGCTTTGAACATTTCTGTTCATTTCATCGGGTGAAATGATCAGACAAGGTCTTGTTTTCTTCATTTCAACCCCAATCGTAGGATCGAGGTCTACCGAATATAACTCATACCTTTTCATTGACTACAGTATAGCATCAACCTCTGAATCAAGAAAATCAGGCAACAGATGTTCATCTTCGCCATCCAGAGCATATTGGGCAAATGCAGCATCCCATCCTTCCCTGATTTTTATTTTTTTTCTCTGTTGCGCCATAGATCGTTTCGAACCGTTCAAAAATGCGTCTTTCAACTGCTCATATTCCTTTTTTTCAGTATCGACGTAAGATTCTGTGACTTCTATCTTTGTAACTCCACGAAACAAAGATAGCGCCGTTTTCAGTTTTGATAAAGGTAAACTGTCGTCTATGGTAATTTGTACCGTTGTCATATCCTATATGTTATTTTTCCGCAAATTTAGCACAAATTTTATTAATTCCACAAAAAACCCCTCACTATTTCCAAGTGAAGGGGTGTATAAAAATTTATTCGCTAACGCTCATGAGATCGCTTCGCTAAGTTGGCGGCAACCTGCTCTCCCACGGATGCAGTACCATATTTCGGCAGGCTCAATAACCATCGGCGCTGACAGGTTTAGAAGCGCATAGTAAGTCCCACTCCCGTTTGCGTGAAACCAAAATTTACCTGATAGGAAACCGAATTGGCATTTGGTTTTGAATTGTAAAGTGTCACCGATTTTTTTCTTAAACTTTCGCTGATGATACAGGTGATCAATCCAACGCTAAAACCGGCTGCTCCAGAGATAGTTACATCGCTATCTCCCAAAATTATAACAGCAACACCTGCTACCATCATACCTGCTCCCACTGAAGTAACTCTTCTTGTTTACGTCATTTAACAACAATAGCATTAAATTCTGACTCGCCTACGCTTTTGTCCACTGATTGAAGAATTGGCGTTTGTTGTAATTCTTTTACCGCTGATGTAGTGGTCTTTCCATTCTTATCGGTAGTGGTTTTGGTTTGGCCCGTATCCACATTTTTTGAATCGACGTCGCTACGCACATAATAAACGCCGCCTGGTTCAAAATTGATCTGTACTTCGGCTTGTCTTCCATCAATGGTTGCCGATACCGTTTTTGTTCCCAAAGGAGGTTTGACGGTTACGGTTGTTTTCCAGTTATTGGTTGAGTTGCCGACTACTGTGTTATCAAGATGAATGTCGTAACGCCTCGGCAAAATATCAAGCGGCTTGCGTTTACGATAAATGTGCAACGTAGCAGGCTGGTTTGCGCGTTCAAACGCTTCGCGTTCCAATCGCGCCACCTCTTCGCGATAAAATTCTATATCCTTATAATTAAAGGCATAGAAATCTTTTTGGTCATAACGGAACCCTACTTCATACTGGCTGTTTCTGTAACATTTGTCGGCTCTGTCGGCTCCGGTAAACAGTGAGCGTTCGGACGGCACTTCCTGAAATTCTTTCGCCTTTATATCATTTTCTAACCGGCGCAAATGATCTTCGTCATTGATAGAGTAAGAAATTATATTATCGAAACTTCCTAAAAAAACTACATAAATATAAGGCAGATTCTCCAGTTTTAATTTAGGCTTCCAGCCTGTTATGTCACCTTCGGGCCATTTCTCCTGTCGCCAGCTTTCCTGACGAGCGGATTCCCATTCGCGTGAAGTCAAAAATGTACCAATCGACTCCAAATTTCCAGTATTTACAAGTTGAAATATCTGGTCTATGGTCAGTTGCATTCCGCGCAATCGTTCCCGTTCTTTGTTTTGCGCTTCCAACGCCTGTTTCTTCTGGGCCTCCTCCTGTCGTTTTTGTGCTTCGGCTGCCTGCCGTTGCTTCGCTTCCTGCTGTCTTTGCGCTTCGGCTGCCTGCTGTTGCTGCGCCTCGCGCTGTTTTTGCGCTTCGGCTGCCTCTCTGATGCTTTGCGCACCGCAAAACGATATACCGGCAATGATCAGCATCCCTGTAATGATTATTCTTTTCATGGTGATATGATTGTTTTGGTTTGATACTCTTTTATTGGTCCCAATTATCCGCGGTACTGTTAGACAAATTTACATTCGCCCCGGCAGTGGTTTCTTTGCGTCGACTACTATTATTATCATACACCGCATGTCCACTACGGGCTATGATACCACCGTCGTCCCTTACTGCATTACCGTTCTTCTGGTCGCTGTTATAGCCGGTAATGGTTCCGCCGCTCTTGGTAAATTTTCCGTAAGATGCAACAAACACACCGCCGCCATTCTTTGTGGCGGTATTACCTGTGATGATACCGCCGCGCATGGTAAAGGTTCCGAAACTTGCAACAAACACGCCGCCGCCCTGTGCCGAAGTATTACCGGATATTGTTCCGCCGGTCATGGTAAAGGTTGTGTTATTGCTAACATACACACCGCCGCCGCCACTTGAGACGGTATTACCGGAGATGGTTCCACCATTCATGGTAAAGGTTCCACTACTTATAAAGATACCGGTACCATAGAGATTAGACGCGGTAGCGATATTGCTGATAACGGACGATCCGTTATTCATGATAAATGTTCCGCCTTCAACAGAAATCATTGTGCCTCTGTCACGGCTGTGCCCTTGAAGAGTAATATTGTTGTCCAAAATAAACGTGACATTTGGTTTTACTATAAACATCGTACCGTTTGATGAAAGTCGTACAGTACGGTTTGCGCCATCTCCTTTTAGGATGACGGTGATGTTGATTGCGCCGGTGTACTGAAGCGTACGGGGAGCGATGTTCTCATTGGCGTTCACCTCAACAATATAGGTATTGTGGCTTTCTGCTCTTCTTTGCAGCCAGTCTAACTTACTGGCAAGGGTCGAACCCCGCAGGACGGTACCTGCGGGCGTAACCGTGGTAGTAAGCTCTTCGGATGCTTGCTGTTGTGGCTGTTGCTGCTGTGGTTGAGGTTGTGCTTGCTGCTGCACTTGTTGTGGTTGCTGCACTTGTTGCGGCTGTTGAACTTGTTGTGGTTGCTGTACTTGTTGTGGTTGCTGCGTTTTTTGCGCCTCACGCCGCCTGAACTCTTCGGTTATCTGCCGTTGCTGCGCCTCGCGCCGCCTTTGCTCTTCGGCAGCCTCTCTTATGTTTTGCGCCATGCAAAACGAAATGCCGAAAATTAACACTAATACTGTATTTACTGCTCTTTTCATAGTGATATAATGATAATTCAATGATTATTTATCTAAAAATTAAAACCTTCTTTGTTGTAAGCAACCCAAAGCAAAAGAACATTCGACGAACCGTCAATGCGAAAATTGAGTTTGCCATCGTCCTGATACAAAGTATAGTTCGATTCCCTGTCCGGGTCTGCTATCATTGATTGCCTGTGACGGCGCTCTATCTCGGTTTTCAGAGCGTTGACCACAGCGCTTCGTTTCTCGGATGCTTTGCCGCTCAGGATGAATTGATACACGATGGCGTCAGGAGTTGCATTAAAATCAAATTCTTTTTTGGTTGATCTCCCCCAATTATTATATGTTTCCACTGTTTTGTAAATGGGCGTTTTCACGAAAAGGAACAAAACTTTTTCGATGGACACATCCTTTGTGACGGGTGTTATTTTACGATAATCTGCATAATTACTTTCACGCGCGTTCATTCCGTCGCCGTAAACCGGATGGTCAGACAGGTCCTCCAGTGTGGTTGAGGCTTTGATACCGTCGAAAGTAGTTCCTGCTTCTTTCTCAAAAAACAGTTTGATAAATTCGGAAGCATCGTAATAGTCGCTTTCCACAAATTCGGGGCGCGCGTCTATGGAAGGTTCAATTTTAATATGTTTAAATTGCGGATTGACCACATATTGCCCCTTTTTGTTGATAAAACCCCATTTGTCAACGCTGCACACTATAGCGGTACCGTTGGAAAAGTCTCCGGCGTATTCAAATTGCGTATTGATTTCATATTTTCCGTTTTTGTTGATGTAGCCGGATTTGCCGCCAGCCCGTACAGCCGCCAGTCCGTCTGAAAACGGAGAAGCTCCGTCGAATTGCGGATTGATGGCTAATTTTCCGGTCTTGTCGATATATCCGAATGCTTTCCCCTGTTTGACAGCCGCCAGTCCGTTGCTGAACCTGCCGGCGTCGTCAAACATGGGATTAATGGCATAACCGCCTTTTGTATTAATGTATCCCCACTGTTTACCGTCGGAAAACGCCGCTTTATCTTCGTAGAAATTTCCGACTGCATTAAACTGCGGGTTAATTTTAATTGTTCCGGTTTTATCAATAAATCCGGCAACTCCTTCCCGCCAGATGCGGGCAAATCCCCCCCTGAACGAATATGCGGTTTCAAATTGAGCATTGACGACCGTTTTTCCGGTTTTATCCACAAAGCCGCGTTCTCCGCTTTCTGTGGCAAATACCGCCAGTCCTTCGCGGAACGCTGTGATACGGCTGGCGTCATTCAATGCAAATTTCTGGTTGCCATTCTTGTCAATACAGGTTGGAAAGCCGCCGTCCGACACCACGAAAGCCAAACCGTCGCTAAATGCGGTTCCGCTCTTGTAAATCGCAGGAATGACATACTCCCCCTTTTTATTGATGTAGCCTGTTTTGCCATCGCGCGTCTTAATTTTTGCTATGCCGTCGCTGAAAAAATCAGCGTCCTCAAACTGCGGATTGATGACATACTCGCCCTTTCGGTTGATATATCCCCATTTCTCGCCGTCGGTGCTTACGGGGTTTAAGACATCCTCTCCAAAAATACAGCCATACATGATGACAACGAATCCGCATAAGGCAAGCGCCATTACAGATTTTTTCTTTATTTGGATTTTCGGGCTTGTCCGTTTTTTGAATTTTATAACTTTTCTTTTCATGTTCTTAAAAGCGATTAACCTGTACATCGCGAGGTTCTAACTACTGATTTACTTTTATTTTTTTGATTATTTACATTTTTTTAGCAAGATAAAAAGTCATCAACATATTTAAATTTTGCCCATCCTGTCTATCAATATGAAAATCATATTTATAACTTTTTGATTAAAAATTTGGCAAATTTTTTGCCCGCAATTGCATACGCTGCCTGAATACGGGTTGCTACATCGAATGCTCCCGTAGCCTTTGTGTCGTCTATGATGATAACGGCAATCTCTTTGTTTGTTTGCGTATCAAAAATGGTAGCCGACATACTGACGTGAGCATCATTTTTCACCCACAATGATCCGAGATAGAAACCTGGTTCGGTGAAATGCGTATTGACCGTCATCAGGTATCTGTTAGTATTGTTTTCACTGAGATTAAAACGACCTTTCTTGCTCATTTGTTTGTCGAAATATTTGATAAAATTTGGTTCGAACCGCTTTGAACGGTCATCTATCCACATTTTGTACCAATTATCACCCTTACCGGGCTCCTTCTCATTGGCTTCATTTATCTTTTTTGACACATAATCTTCTTCGGTCATTACTCCCACTTTCATATTGTCGTATGTGAATTTGACCGTTACCATTTTTTCATTTTTCAGAAAATTAACATTTCCTGATTCTAATGAGATTTTTTGTGCATAAATTCCTGTAGATATCATACACATAGCTGCCATAATGATTGAGATTTTCATAGGATTAGTTTTTATTGATTGTGTTATAGAAATTATTTACAATTTATATTGTTTCCTCTACTCATCTGGCTTTTCGGACTCGCCCCGTGTTTTGAAATGGTATCGGTTTCCATTGCCCCGCCATGATTGGCGACTGCTTCACTTGTTTTGAAAATCACTCCTTTCATTTTCTTAAAAGCGATTAACCTGTACATCGCGAGGTCTTAATTAATTTTAATTTAACGTTAGGTTTACATCAAACCGCTTGTGTTACAGAAACTATTTGGCAAAATGCGTATGCTTTACAACCCATTTTTTCATGGCGATATTCAACCAGAAAAGATAGATGCCTAAAGTAATAATTGTAAGCAACATCCAAACGATATATTTTCCAAAAAGTTGAAAACCGTTACCGTCGAACGTAAGTTGCTGCCCTTCAATATAAGTGTTTTTCGCATACCAACGCTCTCTGATACAAACTGCCCATGGCAATCCAATGCAGAGCGTCAGCATGATGATAAGATAATAAAGTAATCCTATACCAATAGCGCCAAGTATGCCGCCTGTAAATTTGGATTTTGATTCAACTTCTGACATTTTTACCTCCTTTTTATATGGTTTCCCCTACTCATCTGGCTTTTCGGACTCGCCCCGTTTTTGAAATGGTCTCCGGCATCCATTACTCTGCTTGAATTACTTGTTTGTAACATTTTAAAATCCCTGATTTGTGTCGGGCGCAACTTTTTAAAAAATATTAAACTGTTGATTTGATTGAATGCTGATGATGGTAGTAGCGAAATTTTTTTCGCCCCTACATTTCCCTTCTTCGGTTGTTTTCCAGTGTTCTTTTGCTTTGTACGTTTTATCAGCAACTGCGTGTTTCCGCCCGCGAGATGCGGTTTTTCGTTTTTGATGACGATTTGAGGCTCAATGTTGAAGGTTTGAGGCTCAACGTTGAGTGAATTTTGATAAATTGAAATAAAAAAACCGCAACATTTATTCGAAAATATGTTGCGGCAGGTTTTTAAATTTAAAAAATTATGATTAAATTTCGCGCGTGATATTATGTAGCTCTCTCTCTCTCTCTCTCTCTCTCTCTCTCTCTCTCTCTCTGCAAAAATCATGCCAGCCCTTGTAGAAACGTTGCATGCGACGTCTCTACGTGAATGAATTATTTGCAAAAAAGCGTACACTTTTCAGTAAGATTTTTGTTTGAAATGTGATGCAAAAATAGGAATTAATTTCAATTTGTAATTTCTAATTCTCAATTTTTAATTATTTTTGCGGTGGTAAAACAATACATCACAAGAAATGAATTTATTGCGTATTCTTATTCTCTGCCTGACATTTGTATTCGTTGTGCAGCCTGCCGATTCGCAGGTTACTGTTGTTCCGTCGAAAAAGAAAGCGGTTATCGACGGGAGAAGTTTTTACCTGCACACCGTTCAGCCGGGCGAAACGCTTTATTCTATCGCTAAGGCGTATAACGTATTGCAAAGGGACATTGTGTTCAATAATCCCGAAGCGCTGGAGAGCATCAAAGCGGGCGAGGAACTGAAAATTCCCGTCAAAACCGACAGCGCGCCGGCAGTCGGTATGCTTCAGTCGGCGCAGTATATCTATCACATCGCCGAAAAGGGACAGACCGTGGACTGGCTCATGCAGAATTACAATATCACTCAGGAAGAACTGCTCAGGTACAATCCCGACCTGGAACATTCGGCGCTGCAAGCCGGACAGGTGGTTACCATTCCAAAGAATACCAATGGGACGGTGCAGCCCTCAAAACCGAAAGTCGCTCATGTGGCACATGTTGTGAAGCGAAGAGAAACGCTTTTCTCCATCGCCAAAAGTTATAACGTTGATTTGAACGAAGTTCTTGAAATGAACCCTGACATCAACGCCAATAATCCGGTTTTGAAAATCGGGCAGGAAATCAAAATACCTTTGCCGGACGCTGCGCCCATCAGCATTCCGATAGAGGTATCGAAAGCCGATACCATCATTATCCGTCAGGATTTGCAAACGTCCGCCAGAGTGAATGACAACATTTATTTGCCTTCGCAGCCGGTTCCCGTTGAGCATGTCGATGTGGACGATACTTCGGGATGCGTAGAAACTTCGCAAAAAGAATTTCGTATTGCCATGTTGCTACCCTGGTTTCTGGCTGAAAATGCTCCTGCTTCTCCGCCTGATTCCGGATTGGTGAAAGACGCCGATGGGCGGTTCAGATACAGTGACGGACGGTACTGGATTCATCCAAATTCGGTAAACGCACTCGAATTTTATCAGGGCGCGCTGTTGGCTATCGATACATTGAAAAAACAGGGACTAAATGCCAAAATACATTTTCTCGACACCATGCGCGACACCGTGATGTTGTTGCAGGCACTGAAAAGACCCGTAATGAAAGATATGGATCTGATCATCGGACCCTTTGCCAGAGATTTGGTGAATCAGGTAGCGCCTTTTGCCCGCGAAAACAGGATTTATTATGTGTCGCCGACCTCCGTCAATGCTGCATCGCTGAAAAATAATCCTTACCTGATGCAGGTCAATGCCGGCGAAATCAATGCAGTGAACCCGATGGTCAGTTTCATCGCAAAACAAAAGAATATACATGTAACGCTGATAGGCAACAACTCGGATATTGACCGGACAGTTTTCGATGCTTACCTCAACAGGCTGAAAACGGCGTTTGCCGACAGCGCTTTCACTACGCTCCGGATGCGTTCCGACAGCCTGCAAGACCCCAGCCGCTATCTGAAAAAAGGACGGACGAACGTGGTCATTATTCCCTCTGCCGACGAGGTGTTCGTCAATAATATTACCGGAAAACTAAATTCTTCGGCACACAGTTACAACATCAACCTCTACGGGCTGGCAAGCTGGACGAAATTCGTGAATCTCGATCTGGAATACCTGCATACTCTGGAATTTCGCTATGCTTCATCCTTTTATATTGATTATGACGACCAGCACGTACAAAGTTTTTTGCAACAGTTCAGGAAGATGTATGCTACGGAACCGACCATGACTACCGGATACGGGAGTATTTCGCTGAATCCGTATCAGTATGCCTTTCTGGGATATGATGTTACCTTTTATTTTGTGTCGCTGATGATGAAGTACGGTAAGGATTTCGGGCATTGCGCCCCGAGTTTCCGAATGCCGGCGCTTCAATCCGATTTTCATTTTAACAGAATAGACCCTTACAGCGGATTCATGAACACACACCTTGATATTTACAGGTATGGCAAGGATTACACCATCGTGAAAGAAAGAATTGAAAATGGAGAATGGTCAATCAAAAATCAAAAATAAAATCATGTACGGAAAAATGCAACAGTATTTAACCCGGGAACTTGAATCTATCAGGGCGGCGGGGTTATTCAAGAACGAACGTGTCATCGTTACGCCGCAAGGCGTGGATATAGGTCTGAACAGCGGGCAGGAAGTATTGAATTTCTGCGCAAACAACTATCTTGGTCTTTCATCGCATCCTGCCATCATCAAGGCGGCGCACGAAGCATTAGACAGTCGCGGATTCGGGATGTCGTCCGTGCGGTTTATCTGTGGAACACAGGACATTCACAAGGAACTGGAAGTCCGCATTGCGCGTTTTTTCGGAACGGAGGATACCATTCTCTATGCCGCCTGCTTCGACGCCAACGGCGGAGTATTCGAGCCGCTGCTTTCCGAAGAGGACGCTATTATTTCCGATTCGCTCAATCATGCTTCCATTATTGACGGGGTGCGCCTGTGCAAGGCGGCACGTTACCGTTATGCCAACGCCGATATGAACGATTTGGAAGAGAAACTCAAGGAAGCGCAGAAACACCGTTTCCGCCTGATTGTTACCGATGCTGTTTTTTCGATGGACGGCAATGTCGCTCCGATGGACAAAATCTGCCGGCTTGCCGAACAATATGACGCATTGGTGATGATTGACGAATGTCATTCGGCAGGAGTGGTTGGCGCCACCGGTCGCGGAATATGCGAATTGTTCAATGTCGTCGGAAAGGTGGATATCATTACCGGCACGCTGGGCAAAGCGTTGGGCGGCGGCATCGGCGGGTTTACCACAGGACGTAAAGAAATCGTTCAGATGCTCAGGCAACGTTCGCGTCCTTATCTGTTTTCAAATTCCATACCACCATCGGTGTCAGGCGCAGGCATCGCCGCTTTCGACCTGTTGGAAACATCCACCGAGTTGCACGACAACCTCGTGAAAAACACCCGATATTTCATGAGTGGTATGCAAGAGTTGGGATTTGACATCAAGCCGAGTCAGTCGGCTATTGTTGCAGTCATGCTCTATGACGCTCCTCTTTCGCAAAGATTTGCCGAACGGTTATTGCAGGAAGGTATTTATGTGGTTGGGTTTTATTATCCGGTAGTGCCTAAGGAGCAGGCGCGTATTCGCGTTCAGCTTTCGGCGGCGCATTCTCAGACGCATTTGGACAAGGCGCTGGCGGCTTTTGAAAAGATTGGGAAGGAGTTGGGGGTGATTGGAAAGTAATTTCGTCAATTCTGAAGTTGTACGTCAGTCGCGGGCAACCGAACAGCGCTGCTATTTTGAAACGAAAAAAGATAAAAAATTGTGCGTAAAAATATTTTCGTTTTTTTTCCGTTAAAAACTCGAAAAAAAATTGTATCTTTGCAGTCTGAATTAAAAAACGGTTATGTTAACAAAAGAGGAAGCGTTAAAGAAAATTGAATCACTTGTTGAGCGGTTTAATGAGCAGAAAGAGTCGTACAAAAAAGCGGATTACAACGAAACACAAACCCGCCGCGATTTCATTGACCCGTTTTGGAAAGCGCTCGGTTGGGACGTGGACAACGAAAACGGTTATGCCGAAAGTTATCGCGAAGTG
>Ga0082212_10007283_pt1 | contig 14674 bp, 12 predicted proteins | sample TergutNt197P3_FD_71548 | JGI IMG/M metagenome (GOLD analysis project Ga0082212, IMG submission 71548) | Neocapritermes taracua P3 segment gut microbial communities from Petit-Saut dam, French Guiana - Nt197 P3 | ecosystem: Host-associated > Arthropoda: Insects > Digestive system > Gut ... | reverse complement strand
AACAGCGGTAGCACATAAATCTCCGTGTCCCAGAAAGAATGACCCCCGTAACCCTCGCCGGGCAAGCCATTCGCTCCCATCCCCGTGCGGCCGTCGCGCCCTGCGGACTGCAAGACATTAAAAAGATTAAAACGGATGCCCTGCTGCATGGCCTCGTCGCCGTCGATCTCGACGTCGGAGCAGTTCCAAAAAGAGTCCATGTAGTCTTTCTGTTTTTGCGCCAGCGTCTCAAACCCCTCGTTTGCAGCCTCATTAAGAGCCTCTCTTATGAAACCGCCGAGCTCCCCCGCAGGCATATCAAGGCTGGACGCGTAAGCGATGAACTTATCCATGGTCACCGCGCCCCGGGCGGAATACTCGACGCAGCAGCGCAGCTCGCCGTGTTTATAATGACCCTCGTTTTTCGCGCCCGAAACCACATGCAGGGACCCGCAAGCCATTTTCAAACCGCTGTTCGTTGTGCTTCCGGAATAAAACAGGAAGTCGTCGCCAGCGCAAATATCATCCTGTTGCAACACACTGTCATGTGGTCCGTAAGCGATCAGAGGGTTATTAACGTTGTTGAGGCTTTCGACGTCCGCGTTCAGCACGGAAAGGAGCCGGGTTTCTCCATTAAAATCAAGCGGAGTGACCGTGATGCGCTGAACCATGATATTTTTCTTCACGAAAGACACAAACCGGACTGTATCGATGCGAGCACAGGAGCCGCCGGGCGACGTCCATTTCAAGCTGCGGGTCACCTTGGCCCCGCGCAAATCGAGGGTCCGCTTGTAATCTTCCACGTGACCGGTGCGCATGTCAAAAACTTCGCCGTCCAAATACACCCGCGTAGTCTTCATATTTGGCAGATTGAGCATGGTTTTGCTATGCTCGGGGAATCCGTAACTCCATTCGCCATTCCGTATAGGCGCACTGTCACAAAAACCGTTGATAAAGGTACCCTCAAGACCGCGGTTCTCCCCGAACGTATAACTTTCCTCAAATGTGCCACGTGTGCCGATGTAACCATTCGAAAGCGCGAAAGTAGTTTCATTCCTGTAATTATCCGTCGCGGAAAAAGCAGGTTCTGTCACACTCCACGGCTCCACAGGATAAATAGGTTGCCTAAATTCCATCTCATCCCCCTCCATTTCTACCCCCTGCCCCCCGCAACCCCCTCGTCCCCCGTGGGGGCGCGCACTGCGCGCCCGCGCCCCCAGTCCCACGTCCCCTCCGTCCTTGTAGGGGCGGATCTTGTGTCCGCCCACCCGCGTCCCCCGTACCCTAACCTCATAAAAGCCGCCGCAGTAAGCCTCGCGCAAAACTGCTCCGCCGACAAATTGCCGCAAGCCAACTCCGGGAGGTACTCGGAAAACGCATCTACGACATCCTGACGCCAATACGCCTGATTTTGACCGAAAGTGATTTGAGCCTTTGCCGCAATATCCAGCACCTCAGCCATAAGCGGATCGCTGACCCGCAGGGAAAGCGGCACATTCACCTGCGCCGATATAGGCTGAATCCCAGCCATCTCCAGCGCCTTGATCTGATTGGCCAACGACGTCGAATACTTCAAAAACGCCACCGCCACCTCGATTTTTGCGGGGTCGGAAGCGCCGACCATATCGCCTTGCATAGGCTCCGTTACCATACCGTCCCCGGGCATAAGCATAACGCCAACATTGTCATAGAAACCGTCCGGGGCTTTATCCGCGCTCCTGAAATCGGGGATCATCCAAGGTCCGTTGGGGAACATAGCCACCTCGCCGCTAAAAAAATGCGCAACCATAGTGTCGTACTTGCCACCCACAGCGTCGGGCGTTGTATACTCGGAAAACATCTTCTGCAACTGCCTTGCTGCGCCGATTACCTCCGGCGTCTCAAAATCAGTCGGATATGCAGTATTCATCCAAGCGGCGCCCGCTTCGCTTTGCGTTGCAATAAGGGCGCTGAACCACAAGTTTGTCAACAAACCGGAACCGGCTGTATCCATCCCGACCGGGACAATTCCGGAAGCTATGAAAGCATCGCAAGCCGCGAAAAAGTCGTCCCAGGACGCAAATGAAGTCTCGGGCGGAACCACACCCGCGTAAGCGAACAACTCCTTGTTATAGTAGATATATGAAATTTCCCTGGAAACAGGCACTCCATAAACCCTGCCATCCACGGTGTTGAATTCCAGAGAACGATCGTCGAACAACGCTTTCCACCTAGGGTCGGCGTCGAAGAAAGGCGTCAGGTCAGCCACCTTGCCGGAACGCGCTGCAAGCTCGACAATGCTGTTGCCGCCGCTTAATACGATATCCGGCAAATCTCCGCTGGAAATTAGCAGCTTGATTTTCTGGTTGAAAGCATCCGCAGTCGGTATTTCCTCAAACCTGAATTCCACATTCCTGCCGGCCTCCGTCTGCCCGAAGCTTTCGAATAAATAGCTGTAGTAGTCGGCGCAGAAATCTGCGCCGACATGGTAGTTAAGCACGTTGAGAACTATCTTACCCTCGCTATTATTGCCGCCTCCGTTCGCATTTGAGAGGGCGCTGCCGGGAAAACCGCAGCTTGTCAAGGCGGCAGCCAACAGCACTATCACCGCCACCAGTAATACTCTGAAAGCCAGCAACACGGCAATCGTCGCCATCGTCTCTCTTTTCGAACTCCTGTCCATTTCGATACCCTCCTTTTTGAAATTTTGCCCCGCTCCCCGCCCCGGCCTCCACTATTGCAAAGGACTGGACTGTCGGGAGTCATCGCAAAATAAGCATAAAACGAAAAGACATAATGGTGAATAGAGGATAATGACACTTTCTGTGAAAATCATGCGCATCTTCCCGGAAGCATTGACCACACAAGGCAAATGTGCAATAATCGTAATGGGTGAAGCCGTATGTCCAATATTTTCGGAAAACTGAGGAACCTGAGCCGGATAAACATATTCATTGTTTTTTCGGTCATAATCATCATGGCGTTTTCCATGATACTTGCGGGCATACTGTTCTATACAAAAACCGCCGAAGTCCTCAGCGGCGTTTACCGGGAAGAAATCGTCCGGGAACTGGGACAAGTGAGCCGCAACGTACAAGACCAACTAGCCGCGATCGACTCGGTCTACGTGATGCTGCTAGCAAACACGCTGATCCGCGACAACCTCGACCCAACCGCCGAGGGGTACGCCCTTTTCACCGAAAACGAACGCAAGCTTGAAATCGAACGCCAGATGGGATATACGCTTGTCAATAGTTACCTATGGGCAAAGAATCTGATAAACGGCGTCTATATTTTTGACACAGAAGGGGCTTGCGCAAGTTTTTCCGCAATGGACGCCCCCGGCATTGCCATGAGCTACGCGCACGACGTCACCCAGAAACTCGACCTGACTACCCATGAGCTGCAAATCCGGGCGCTCGATGGCGTTCACGATTCGATTTATTTCTCCAGGAACATATTCAGCATGAACTCGGGCAATAAAATCGCCACAGTAGTCGTGGATTTCAACAGCCACGAATGGGCAAGGCTTTTTGCCACAGGCGCGGACGAAAACTGGCTGATAACCCTCAACAACGCGGACTTACAATGGTCAATCGGGCCGGAAACCTATGACGACGGACAAATCGCAGCCCTTATCGACGCCGCCGAAAACCACAGCGGATTTCAGGAGACCTTCGTACAGGGGACGGAATACTTCATCGCCTCGAACAAAACAGACGCAGCGGAATTGACCACCGCAGTCATCGCGCCTAAAGAGTATTTGCTGCGAGACCTGAGCCAAGCGCGCTCATCATTCCTGACCATGTACTTCATAATCGCGCTTGTCTCAATGCTTTTCACAGTGCTGGTCATTGTGCTGGTGACAAGCCCTATCAAGCAAATGACCGATTATGTCCGCGCCGTTTCCAGAAACCGCGCCGATGCCAAACGCCCAAAAGGGCTTTTTAAAGAGCTTGACGAGTTTGCGGAAGCGTTTAATACACTGCTTGAAAAGCAGGAAATATACTACAGCGACCTTTATGAGCAGGAAGTATTGCTTAAAAACGCGGAAATAAAGGCGCTCCAGGCACAGATCGACCCGCATTTCCTGTTCAACGTGATGAACACCATAGCATGGAAAGCGGAAATGAGCGGCAACAGCGAAGTCTATGAAATGGTGATCTCCCTGTGCGAGATGCTACAGGCGAATACGCTGTCCAAAGACAGGGCGTTCATCACGTTAAAAGAGGAACTGGACTATGTGCGGCTGTACATATACTTGCAACAGAAGCGTTTCGATGGGAAATTCTCGGTTGATTTCGATTGCCAAACAGTGCCGGAAACAGCGCAAGTACCCCGGTTCAGCATCCAGCCGCTAGTCGAAAACGCGATATTACACGGCTTCGAACCGCTGCCCGACGATGGACGCAGTTGGCTGCTGACCGTCCGCGTGAAACCGGACGGGAACGGGATAAGGGTCTGGGTCGAAGACAATGGCACAGGCTTCCCCGATGATTTTGATATCGATGAGGTGAAGTCGCCGCAAGACGGCGAACATTCCCGCATTGCGCTTAAAAACCTGAACCAGCGGCTCGCATGGATCGGAGGCGCGGGCAGCAGCCTATCCATCAGCAGAGAAGAATCCAAAACAATAGTCTCATTTTGGCTGCCGGGCGAGGGGTAGTTGATATGTACAAACTGTTGATTGCCGACGACGAGAACACTATCCTGAAAGGGCTGTCAGAATTCATGCCCTGGGATACCGTTGGCTGCAAAGTGGCCGGCGTGGCAAAAGACGGGCAGGAAGCCATAGAAATACTCCAAAGCAACCCGCCCGACATAGTAATAACCGATATAAAAATGCCGCGAAAAAGCGGCATCGACGTGGCGCGTTATGTTTTCGAGAACTGCCCGAAAACTAAGGTCATCATATTGACAGGATTTGCGGAGTTTGAATACGCACGCTCCGCTCTGACCTACGGAGTATCCGACTACGAACTCAAACCCGTCTCAAAGAACAAACTTCTTGCATCCGTAAAAAAACTGACAGTGAAAATCGACGAGGAGAGGAAACAGCCGCACAAAGGCAAAAGCGGCATGGCGCCATACATAGGGAAACTGTATGATATAGAAGAACAGCTACGCGGCCGCGACTATGAAGCCGGGCGGCAAAGCGCGTCGTCGCTGCTTGACAGCCTCAACAAGCTGATGAATCAAGGGAAACGATGCAGCCCTCATGTCGAAAAAGCGCTCCGCTATATACAGGAGAACTACGCAGAAAACCTGTCGCTCGAAACAATCGCCGCCGCCGCCATGGTGGACCCATCGCACCTGAGCCGCACATTCAGCAAAGAAACAGGCGAAGTAGTAACAGACTTCATAAACCGTATACGAATAGAAAAAGCCAAAGAACTGCTGGCCTTCACCGATATGCTAGCATACGAAGTAGCCGAAGCCGTAGGCTACAAAGACCCCGCATACTTCTCCCTAGTCTTCAAAAAAATCACCACCCAAAGCCCCAAAGAATTCAGAAACGGCACAAAACAGCCATAACGTCTGCACACCCCTTGCTTGTGTTCCTAAAAAAACAAAATGTCCGCTTTTTTAATACAATAGTCACGCTGACCGCTCCGCAATCTTCGGCTCTTTCTTCGGCAGGTACTCACAGGAACAAACACACCTTTGGCTATATCCTCAGAGCGGAGCGCGTTCTTTTTCGCGTCAATCGCCGCCTTTTTCTTCGCCTTTGTCTTTTCGTAATCCTCGGCAATCCTCCGTTATCATTGATTCCCGAAATATGAATGTATTTTAGAAGACGTATCGGAACAATACCGTTCTGTTTAAACGACATTGCTCTTGATATTATTCCGTTAGTGTGATATCCTTTTGGAGAGGGACAGGTGATTTCCATGGAATATATCAGCGTAAAACAGGCTGCGGAACAATGGGGCATATCAGACCGCCGCGTTCGTGTCCTGTGTGAACAGGGAAAAATTAGCGGCGTTCAAAAGCAAGGCCGTTTCTATCTCATTCCGGCCAAAGCTGTTAAACCGTTAGATGGCCGTACTTTACGCGGAATGGATATTCCGGCGGAATACGTTACGCTCTTTTCCGGTGTTGATAACCTCAAAGGGGAATTGGATAAACGCCGCCCTTTGACGCAAGGGGAGTTAAAGCGCATACAAGAGGAATTTCTTATAGAGTATACATACAACTCCAACGCCATTGAGGGGAACACGCTGACGCTCCGAGAAACCGCCCTAGTTTTAGAAGGTGTTACGATTGACAAAAAACCGCTTAAAGACCATTTGGAAGCGGTAGGTCATCGCGACGCATTTCTGTATGTACAGCAACTTGTTTCTGACAAAACGCCGGTTTCGGAAAAAATTATTAGAGACATTCATTCCCTCGTGCTGATGGACAGAGCGGAAGATAAAGGTGTGTACCGCTCCATTCCTGTGCGGATCATAGGCGCATTCAAAGAGCCGCCACAGCCATATCTTGTGCCGGTTCAGATGGAACGGCTTTTGTACGATCTTGCTAAAGATAAACGGCATCCGATAGAGCGTACAGCAATATTCCATTTGAATTTTGAGGGCATCCATCCATTTATTGATGGGAATGGGCGTACAGGGCGGCTAATCCTTAACCTTATGCTTATACAATGCGGATACCCGCCAATCAATGTGAAATTTGCAGACCGAAAAAGGTACTATGATTGCTTTGACAGCTATTATCGGGAGAATAATTCCAAACCTATGGTAAATATGGTCGCTGAATATCTCAAGGAACGATTGGATCAGTATTTGAACCTGCAGGAAGGAAAGAAAATTTTCTCTGAGTTTGAAATAATCGTTTGACAATACGTAACTTACGTGCTATTGTTCTGCTATGAGGTGATGGGTTTGACGGGCGTTGAAATGATAAAGAAGCTGAAGGGTCTGGGATTTATCGTTCTTAAGATAAGCAAGGGAAGCCACTACCATATGATAAAGGGCGATGCTTACGTTATTGTTCCGCATCATCACAAAGAACTAGGCAAGGGGCTATATAACCGGATACTTGAAGATGCAAAACTAAAGTGATGGAGGCGTTTTGATGAAAACAAAATATACGTACCCGGCTATTTTTGAGAAAGAAGAAACAGGATATTTCGTAGAATTCCCTGATATTCGCCCATGCTATACAGAAGGTAATACGCTGGAAGAAGCGGTAATCATGGCAAAAGATGTTTTGGAAAGCAGAATTGAAGTAGCCTTGGAGCGAAACGAGGCGCTCCCTGAACCCTCGGATATAGATACACTAAGCGGCGGCCGGGTTATGTTAATTGTGGCTGACGTTGAAAATATTAAAAGTCAAACCCGGTTTGTAAAAAAAACTCTGTCGATCCCCTACTGGCTTAATGCTGCGGCAGAGAAGGAGCATATCAATTTTTCAGGAGTACTGCAAGATGCACTAAAGGAACGCCTTGCCCTGAAATAGTAGTTAGATCTGAAAGTGTTGGAATGGGAGGTATGACTATGAATTTCACTATTGCGCACTCGAATATCAATGTCCTTGATTTGGACAAGTCCCTTGCGTTTTACAAAAAGGCATTGGGGCTGGACGTTACCAGGCGAATAAAAGGCAAGGACGGCAGCTTTGAAATCGCTTTTATCTCGGACAGTTCATCAAAACACCAGATTGAACTGACTTGGCTGCGGGAAAAGGAGACCCCTTATGAATTAGGCGACAACGAATCGCATATCGCGTTTATTGCCGACGATTTTAACGCGGCGCACTCGATGCATGAGGAAATGGGCTGTATCTGTTATGAAAACAAGGATATGGGGATATATTTCATCGAGGACCCGGACGGATATTGGCTCGAGATAATTCCTGTAAGGGAATAATCAGGTCAACTTCCGCGCCTTTTTCCCGCCAGTAACTCAGCGACCAGAGATTACCCTCGCAGGCTGCCAGCGCATCGCGGGCGCAGATGCTTTCTATAAGCTGCCCTTCCCTTGTATCGTCTATCACAGGAATACGGATAATGGCGTTTGATATCCCATTATCCAATACATACAGCTTCTTGTTCTTGAGGTTGTATCCGAATAAAAAAACTTTACCTAATCTATAAAAAGATATTACCAAAAGCAGCTAATACTTTTTACATTCGGCTGCAATAATAATGCTATCGTCTAAAATCACATTGGACGAAAACATTATTAAAGGAGAAGAAAGAATGCAAAAATCTAACCACAAAACACCAAAAAGATCGACCCTGGCAAAAAGAATACTATGCTCCGTAACCGCAACTCTAATGCTGCTCGGTTTTCTACCAGTAGTGGGCGCCGCAGCAGAACCGGAATCAAAAGTCACATTCGGCGTCATCTCTGACACGCACATCGGGTCCTCAGGGCAGGATGCAAGGCTCAATAGTGTACTCGACTGGTACACTAATCAGAACGTCGACGCCCTCGCTATCGTCGGCGACATTACGAATGACGGAACTGCGGCGCAGTTCAACACGCTGAAAGCCTGCCTCGACAACCATCTCGGCTCCGGAGTCAAACTCGTGGCCAGTATGGGCAACCACGATTGCGGGAGCATAACCCACGGCACAAACATGACTAACTTCACAAACGCAACCGGCTGCGCCCCCAACGCCGACTACGTCATCAACGGATACCACTTCATTACACTAAGCCCCGGGACGGGTACCATCGACGCCAACGGGCGCCCATCGACTATACTCCTTTCAAACAGCAGCTATACCGCAGCTGCCAACTGGGTAAAAGGGAGAATTGAAGCCGCTGTTGCAGAGGACCCGACTAAGCCTATATTCATATTCTTCCACCACCCGATAAGGTACACGTTCTACGTGTCCGAGGAATGGTACGGCTCCGGGTTGAACGGTGTTTTCAACAACTATCCACAAGTCGTGACATTCTCCGGTCACATCCACAGCCCCAACAATGACCCCCGCTCAATCTGGCAGGATGGCGGTTTCACCGCTGTGAACACCGTCACAACATACTATTATGAGATGGAATCCGGGTATGTCGGCAGCAATGCTAATGCCACCGGAAACAGCACTTACCCGGTTGACCGGAATGACGCCATCCAGGGAATGCTGATCAGCGTTGATGGAACGGCTATCGAAATCAAGAATTATGATTTCGTATCCAATATGTTCATCGAGCAAACTTGGACGTTTGATGTGACCCAACCCCTGCCGTACACCAATGCCCGCGCGGAAAAGGCCCAGAAGCCCGTTTTCAGCGACTTGGACAACAACGAAGTTACCGGCAAGATCGAATTGACAAACATGACTGGAACAGGTGTGACTACTACGTTCAAACAGGCGTATCTTCCCCAGGCAAGCGAAGTCGGCGAGACGATCCACTCATACAGGTTTGATTTCATTAACAGGGAAACCGGACAGGTGGTCAGATCGTTCAAACAATGGTCAGACTTCATGCACGAGCCCATGCAACCCACATACACGCAAAACATCGGCGGACTTGTTAACGGTATGCAATATGAACTCCGTATTTACGGCATCGGCTCGTTCCAGCTCGTGAGCGACCAATACCTCTCGGTTAGCTTCACAGCAGGTGAGGAATTTGAGATTGAAACCACAGATAAGACAGCCCTTGACGACCTGGTTGCAGAGGCGTTGTTGCTCGACGAGAGCGGTTACACCGCAGAATCCTGGGCCGTATTGTCCGGCGCCCTTGATTACGCGAAAGCGGTCGGCGCAGACAAATTCAGCAACCAGGACGAAATAGACGCAGCCATTGCGGGTCTCAGCGCCGCGATTTCGGCGCTGTCTTGCGCACATGACTATGCGATAGTACAGACGGCAGACTGCTGGAATGGCGGATGGAACATAAAAGTATGCGCCATTTGCGGCGAGACGGAAACAGACGCAGACGGGAATCCTGTCACATATGGTTGGACTGACGCTTTCAGCCATGAATATGAAACAATAAAAACCGTTGACCCCTCCTGCACAGAAGGCGGATGGACAGATGTAATTTGCACACTCTGCGGCCACGAGGACGTCATCAACTGGAGCCCGGCCCTCGGCCACGTATTCTCTGCGCCTATAAAAACGGATAACCCCCTCTGGGACGAGGTCATATGCGAAATCTGCGGCCATTCCGAATACAGGGCGGCTTCTCAGGATGAGCCAACGTTAGAAGGCGTGGTTGCATCTGCTTATGTAACAAAACTCAACGGAAATAAAAATGACCTCACAATCTGCGTCACCGAAAGCTACAACGACGGTCACACAGAACAGATTACCGCGACTGTTTCAATACCGAACAACGCGGCGGGGATCTACATTGTCGGCGATTACAGCATATACGTCGACACGAAAGGGAATGACCAGATCCGTGAATGCTATATTGTTGGATAGCCGCAAAATCGGGCGGACGCCAACCTAATGCGAGACACAAAAGGAACCCGCAGAGGATGTTTGTTCCATCCCCTGCGGGTTTTATCCTAATTCCCGCAAAAAATATGTTAACCGCCTAGCTGTCGATGTATGAACAAAACAGCAACAACTCATGCTTCGCAAGGATGTTCGCGCATTAGCCTCTGAAATTCTTTCATGGCGTCAAGCCCGTTGAGCCGGGCATTAATAGACGCCTGTATAGCCGCAAACATAGACTCGCGGTCAAGCACGTCGATGTATACATCCTCATTGTTTTCCAACGTCACCAGAATATACCGCACATAATAGTAAGTATTATCCTCAGGCGAATTCTCCAGCTTCCTGGCTTTCATTTTTCTGACTTTTAAAGAAGCATCCTTCACAGACGCTATGGGAATATCCCGGTCATTCTGCGTTCCCCAAAAGTCCTTCTGCCTTATACACAACCTTAGATTAGTAACAATGACAGTGTTGCTTTTGCTAATGCGGATCAAGCGCCTGATGAAGCAAAGCAGCCCTATGCCAATAGCAATAAGAGCAGCACCCCCAATGAGGGCTCCAGGATTTGCGTAGGCGAATTTTTCTTTAATTTGTGTAATCAAAATGATTCCGCCGAAAAACAAAAACAGAGTCGGGAGCAGCATGGCCACACAACCGTGTTTGGTTGAGAAGCTATCGCTATGGATGATCGTTTCGCCCTGTTGCAGCCCAACTTGCGCACCGTGATGCACTTCTATATTATTGCTCTCGCTTCTGCTCATCTTTTCCCTCTAGCTATACTGCATTCGGAATAATAATGAATTTCTTCTTTTCAAAACACATACACTTTTCAAATTGTACTACTATTCCCCTTGCTTGTGTTCCTAAGAATTTTAGGAGTATACGGCATTTTGCAATACTAAAGCGGCCTCTACAAAGCATTTTTTTTAGCTTTATGCAAACTACAAGCTGTCCACAGCTACACAATGAAGCGGGTTGGGTGGACGCGGCGCAGGTGGTAGTGTATAATGTGACGCGACAGATACAGCGCCGTTGAATCTTTAACCGGGGGTGTCGCGATGGAACAGGCAAAACAGCCGTCCGGTGCGTATAGTTATTATCTAATGGCCGGGCATATATGCTGTGATATGTGCCAGTTCGTTGTGCCTGCGCTGCTGCCGTTTTTAGTCGATCAGCGCGGCATCGACTACGCAGCGGCAGCAGGTTTGGTATTTGCCGGAAGCATTTCATCTTCACTGATCCAGCCGTTGCTGGGAGTCATCTCCGACCATCGGCAAATGCCTTGGATGATGGGGCTTGGCGTACTGTTGTCAGGGATCGGCATAGCTGCTGTCGGGTTCATGGAGAGCTATTGGGCGATTTTTGTGATGGTGATGGTAGCGGGGGTCGGCGCCGCGATTTTCCACCCCGAAGGAGCCCGCCTTGCAAATAGCATAGCCGGTGAGAAAAAGGGACGGGCTATGAGCATATTTGCCACGGGCGGCAACCTTGGAGTCGTTATAGGCCCGCTACTTGCGGTATTTGCGGTCACTACATGGGGGCTAAAGGGAACTGCCATCGTAATGATCCCAACCCTAGCAATGGTGGCAGTACTTTTTGGTTTGCAAAAGAAGTTTGCGCAACTGTCCGACATGATGCGCAAACAAGGGGATAAAGAATCGGCCGCCGGTGGCAAAAAGGACGACTGGCCCGCATTTTTAAAACTATGCATCTCCATATTTGCGCGTTCCATAGTGCAAAACGGTATAAACACCTTTCTTCCGCTTTATTGGGTTGGCGTACTTTTGCAAACGCAGTCCCAAGGCAGCCTGATGCTCACGGTCGTGGCGCTTTTATCCGCGGTAGCGGCGTTTACAGGCGGGCGCCTTGCCGACCGTTTCGGGTTCCGCCGCGTTATTCGCATAGCTTTTTTAGTTGTGCCGCCGATGATCGCCTTGATGCTGCTGACCAAAAACGTATGGCTTGCCGGTGTTTTAATCGTGCCGCTCGCGCTGGGCGTCCATATGCCGCACAGCCCGTCCATCGTTTTGGGGCAAAAATTCCTGCCCAACCGTCTGGGGCTTGCATCGGGCGTGACGCTGGGGCTCAACGTAACAATAGGGGGGATGTTCGCCCCGCTGCTAGGCAGGATCGGAGACAACTATGGTCTCACGACGTCGATGTATGTACTGGTGGGCGTAGCTCTGATAGGTTTTTTCGGCACGCTGCTAATCAAAGCGCCGGACAGCGACTGAATCGGTACATATACTATTGCAATTTCAGCGTTTTTATGCTAACTTGAATATTGCATTGTCTGGGGGCGCCCATTTCGCAATTGACCGATTCTAAATGGAGGTGTTTTATTTTGAAACAGAATTTTGTTCCGCTTGAGAAGCAGTCCAAGCGGAAGCAGCGGGAATACCACGCGTCCCGCCGAAACGACTGGGGCGGCATTAACCCTGTAACGCGAAAGCCGCCAAACCCAAAAGCGTACAACCGCAAAAAATCCGGGCAACGGTACGAACCGCCACCCGGGTTTTTTATTTAATTTGTGTCTATTCAGGACCGGTGAGGAAGACGATTATTTGCTTCCGATAGCGGAGCATGGATGCGTAGCGGCGCGAAGTTGAGACACGATGTCTCTCCTGAGCGAAAAGGAAGCAAATAATCGTCTTTCGAGCGCAAGGTCCTGAATCGACACTGTGCTTTTTGCGGCAAAATGTGTAATTTTCATCATTTTTCTTCACAAAACGATGAAAATAATGTATAATATCCCTACTTGCCGTATAAGGATCAGGTAAGAGGGGATATGAGGGTTCTGTTTTGTAATGTCATATCGCGAATCAAACGGCTGCGCCCGGGACGTTATTTTTACGTTGCTGTGGTTGCGGTCGGCTTTTTTCTGGTTGCAGCGGCTTCACGGGATTTATACACCATGCAGCGCGAGGATTCTTCCGCGCACTCTGAGTATGAAGCGCTGCGCGAATTGTATTACACAGCGCCCGCCCCCTCGCGCCCTGCAACGGTTTCCCAGAAAGACCCGCTTGCCGCCGAACAGGCTGAACCACTGTATGCCGCCCAACTATCTATGTACCCTGACCCCAACGCCATATCCGCTCAGGAGCAGCCCGACCCGCTGGAAAGCCTTCTCGAGATGAACCCAGACTTTGTGGGTTGGGTCGCTATAAACGGCGTTATTGATTATCCTGTCGTGCAGGGTGATGATAACGATTTTTATTTAGGCGTCACTTTTTCAGGAAACTCCAACCCCGCCGGAGCTGTATTCATGGATTACAGGAACACGCGGGGTTTTGATTCGCCCATATGTATACTCTACGGCCACAATATGAGGGACGGCTCAATGTTTGCGGGACTGAACCGCTACCTTGACCCGGCGTTTATGGCAGCCCACCCCGATATCGCCATCATGACGCCAGAGGGAAAAAGCCAGCTATACAGGATCTATGCCGCCGAACGCACAAACGCATGGGATGCGACTTACGACTTGGATTATGCGGACGGCGCCACGGACGCCACGTTTGACAACGCGCCCGGCGGCGCGAACCAGCTACTGATGCTCTCGACATGCACAAACAACGAAGACAGGGGCGAACGGTTACTGGTATATGCATCCCTCGTCCCCCGCTAATTATGCATTATGCATTATGCATTATGCATTATGAATTATGAATTATGAATTAGAGAGTCCGTACTCTTCCGCAAGCTTCCTGAATGCCGGGATCGAGTTTTCAATTGTTTTTTTTGCGACGCAGTAGGCTATCCTGATATATCCGGGACAGGCAAACGAACTGCCGGGCACGACCAGTATATTATATTTTTTCGCGCTGTTCACAAACTCTTTGTCGTCTCCGGGCGTTTTGACCCACATATAAAACGCCCCCCGGGGGAAAACCGGGTCATAGCCGCATTGCTTCAGCCCGTTGTAGAGCAATTTCCTGTTTTCGTCGTATCTGCCGACATCGACTTTTTCATTGAGGCATCTGGCGACGACTTTCTGGATCAGCGACGGCGCGTTGACATACCCGAGTATGCGCGTTGCTATGCCCGCCGCGTCAAACACGAGTTGGTAATCGTCAATCTCGCCGGGGATCAATACATAACCGATGCGCTGACCAGGCAGAGAAAGCGATTTTGACCAGGAATAGCATATTATTGTATTTTTATAGTATTTTGTGAGGAATGGGACTTCCGCTCCATCATAGGCAAGTTCCCGGTAGGGTTCGTCAGAGACTATGTATATGGGCGCCCCGTTTTCGCGTTCTTTTTCCTCCAAAACCGCTGCGAGCCGCTTGATCGTTTCTTCGGAGT
>Ga0082212_10007282_pt1 | contig 14676 bp, 10 predicted proteins | sample TergutNt197P3_FD_71548 | JGI IMG/M metagenome (GOLD analysis project Ga0082212, IMG submission 71548) | Neocapritermes taracua P3 segment gut microbial communities from Petit-Saut dam, French Guiana - Nt197 P3 | ecosystem: Host-associated > Arthropoda: Insects > Digestive system > Gut ... | reverse complement strand
CTTTTTATGGCGGGCGTCGTCCCCGGTATAACACAAGCGATATTTTACGCGATAGCCATTATCATATGGTGCAGAATAAAACCGGAAATAGCCCCGCTTGCCCCCTCCGTGCCAATGCGGCAAAAACTCAAACTGTCGGTCGGGATACTGCCGATCATAATCATTTTGGTGATAATGTTCGGGGGCATGTTCTCCGGATTGTTCACTCCGACGGAAGCCGGGGCATTCAGCGTTTTCGCAACCGTGGTCGTCGCGTTCTTTATGAAAAGGCTGAACAAGGGCAGCTTCTTCGCGTCGACAAAGGATGCGATGATGTCGAGTTGCATGGTGTTTTTCATAATACTCGGGGCATTCCTGTTCACACGCTTTATAGTCTTAAGCAACATCGCGCTCGCGGCAAAATCTTCTCTGCTTTACCTGAACGAAGTGGTGGGGGTCCCTCCGACAGCGATAATATTCGTGATCGTAATAGCATATATCATTATCGGTTATTTCTTTGACACTCTGGCCGCCGTGCTCCTGACCGTACCGATCATGTTCCCGATCGTAACGGCGCTGGGATTCAACCCGATCTGGTGGGGAGTCATTACTATCCGGGTCATGCAGGCCGGTATGATCTCGCCTCCGTTTGGCGTAAATCTTTTTGCGACGGCAAAAGCGGTGAAAGTACCTATGGGGACGCTGTACAGAGGGATGTGGCCGTTTATCATAGCGGACGTACTGCACATTGTGATGCTGGTGCTGCTGCCGGGCGTTTCGCTCTGGTTCCCGAGACTTTTGGGCATGATGCGCTGAACAAAAAGTCGCGCGGGGCGGGCGGAAAACAGTTTGGTTGAATACTCGCCACTTTTCCGGGGGTATCCCGAACAGCGGCGAATAGTCAAATAAGCATATTCAAACACGTCATAATCACGTCATAATTTGAAAGGGGCAAAAATGAAAAAAGAACTTAGAAGGATCATTACACTACTGATAGCGGCGGTGCTGATTTTGTCGCTGGCAGCCTGCGGAGGCGGCAAAACCAACGACGCTCCGGCTCAAAGCGGCGGAAGCGCCGGAGGCGGCGACGAGGTCTATGAGTTGAGTTTCAGCACGTTCATACCTGAACTCATAGCGCCCGGAAAAGCGACGCGCGCGGCGCTCAATTACATGGAGGCGACCTCGAACGGAAAGTTGAAGTTCAAAGATTACTGGGACGGAACGTATGTGTCGTTTGCGGAGACTATCCAGTCGGTCGTGACCGGCGTTATTGACATCGGGTTCATCGATCCCGGGCATCTCAGCGAGTCATTTTACGCGAATCAGATCATAAGCATGTATATCGAAGCCGACGTACCTTCAAGAAAAGGCCAGTCGGAGGCGCTTCAACAGGCTATAAACGAAATACCAGAACTGCAGAAGGAACTCAACGACCTTGGCCTTATGTGGCTCGGAATAGTTTCTGCGGGGAGCGGGATCATACACTTTGCGGACGTAGTCGACGTGCGCAAGCCGGATGACCTGAGGGGAATGAGCATGGAAGCGCTTGCCGCGGGTAATGAACTGCTGAAGGCGTGCGGCGCCGCGATGATCGGTTCGCCGGTCACGGAATGGTACACAGGCCTGGAACGCAACGTTATTGACTCGCTTATCCACAACTGGGGCGCCGTTGACGGTTTCCGTTTCAACGAGGTGACTTCGACTCATTTATTCTTCACGACTGAAGATAAGACGGACGAGGACAGCCGCGGTTTGTACGTATCCGCGATGGGATTCATCATGAACAAGGAAAAATTTGAGAGCTTGCCGAAGGATATCCAGGATATACTTCTGGACGGGTTCAGCAGGGAGTACGCGGAAAGGTTCCTGGAGTTTGAAATGCCGGCCTGCCTCGCCGGGTATTCCGAAGCGTTCGACAGGGACCACAAGTTTATATATCTGGAGCCCAACGAGGTAACGGCGTGGAGAGACAGGGTCGCGTCGTCGAACTCGGTCGTGCTGGATAAGATCAAAGCCAATGGATTCGATGCATACGATATTTACAGAAGGTGGAACGATATTCTCCAGGCAAAATACGATTCGGAGAACTGACAGCCACAAGAGCGGCAGGTCCGTAAGCTTCATCCTTAAATCAAAATCAAGGTAACTGCTGCAGGGGTGCAAGGTATAGTTTTTGTTGAGGAAATTCCGGTTTTACCCCGGAACTGACCGAATTAAAAACTATACCCCGCACCCCTGCGGCATCAGTATAAACTGTAAACGTGTCTGTTCAGTACCTTGCGCTCGAAAGACGTTTTTTTGCTTCCGATGCGCCCAGAGTTTACATCCATGGCGCACACTGGTCGCCGCTCCGCGTCCGTGCTCCGCAAGCGCCTTCGCTTGAGAAGGCGCTGGGAAGACAAAACAAACGTCTTCCTCACCGGTACTGAGTAGGTACCTGTGAACAACGGTTTTTATTCATTATCCCGCGTCAGGACGCGTACCCACCGGTACCGGTTTACGACTATGCCGTTGGGTATGCACTTGAGGAACTGGTCTGACTTCAGGAAAAGAAAAGTAATTATAGGTGGAAGTTTCCAAACGAAGGCGCTGAGCGCGGATAAAGGAAGCACGCAAAGCCAGATAAACGACGTCTCGACTATTACAGGGTAGCGGGTATTTCCGCCTCCGAGCACTATGCCGCTTGCGGCGGGGTACTGGTAAGAAGCAAAAACCACAACGACAGTAAGCAGAGTCATGAAAGTGCGCGCGAGTTCCCGTGTCTCAGGCTCCAGGATATAGACGCCAAGGATCAGGTCGCGCACAAGGAGCAGCACAAGGCCTGTTACCACCCCGCTGAGGACATAAAGGATCTGGAGAGTGCGGGCGTAGGGACGTATCCTGTCGAGCTGTCCGGCGCCGACAGTGTTCCCGATGATCACATTGCTGCTGCTGACCTGCCCGAAAGCAAACGAAGTTATCACCTGATATACGGTCGCCGCTATGCTGTTTGCCGCGACTATGCTCTTGGTAAGATGGCCGAGGATCACGACTTGCAGCATCATGCCTATCCCCCAGGACACGCCGCTCAGCATGACGGGGAGCGCGACTTTAATAAAATCGGATAAATAAAATGCGTCCGGTTTGAAGAAAGTGAGCAGCCGGAGCCGCAGTTTGCGGTCGACAAAGCGCACATATACAAGCACGACGGTCAGCTGCACCATACGGGCGATGAGCGTAGCAAGCGCCGCCCCTCTGATGCCCATTTCGGGCGCGCCGAAGTTACCGAATATGAATACATAGTTCAGCGCGATATTCAGCAGCAGGCTGATGATTGAGACGATCGTGCCCAAAATGACGATCCTTGCGCCGCGCACTGACGTAACGAGAACGCTTTCCAGCGGAAAGAGCAGATATGTGAAACACATGATCCGGAGGTAGCTGACGCCTTCCGCGCGCACGACGGCGTCATTGGTGAATATTCCAAGAACGCCTTCAGGCAGGATGAACGCGACGGAAAAAAAGATCAGCCCGACCCCGGCCGCGAATTTCATAGCCAGCGCTATGATACGGCGGATCGGCTCAACTTCTCCTTTTCCCCAGTACTGCGAGACCATGACCACCGTGCCGGCGCCGATGCCTGATATGCATATCATCTGCAGAAGATATTGTATCTGGTTGACCATCGCGGCTGCCGCGAGCGCTGTTTCCGTGTAGCGGCCCAGCATGATATTGTCGGCAAGGTTCACGCCGAAAGCGAGCAGGTTCTGCGCCGCCATTATAGCTGAGAGTTTAAAAAACGTCGTATAAAACTGTTTTTCACGAACTAACAATTCGGGGCTCCTGACTGCTGCGCGGTCGCCGGACCGGCAGCCACATTCTCGGCCGGGCGCGAGTAGTATCACTATAACACAACTCCCGGGCAAAGACTATTTATTTTTAACAATTGCTTTTTCATCAGGATTTGGATATACTACCTTGCAGGATGACCGGGCTCCGGATACCCGGCTGATGAGGGGTTGTAAACGATACAGATCGGCGATATCGAGGTAAAATCAAAACTGGCGCTGGCGCCGATGGCCGGCGTCACCGACCTCGCGTTCAGGACCATATGCCGGGAACTTGGAGCGGGGTTGACATTTACGGAGATGGTCAGCGCAAAAGCGCTTGTTTATCAGGACAGCAAAACGCGGGGACTGCTGCTTCTGGGGCGCGGAGAGCATCCTGCCGGGGCGCAGATATTCGGCAGCGACGCTGTTTGCATGGCCGAAGCGGCCGCGCTCGCGCTGGAGATTTCAGGCGCGGACTTTATAGATATAAACATGGGCTGCCCGGTTGGCAAAGTAGTAAAAAGCGGCGACGGATGCGCGCTTATGCGCGACCCGGAAAAGGCTGCGCGGATCATAGGGGCTGTCAAAAAAAGTGTCAATTGTCCGGTTACCGTTAAGATACGGAAGGGCTGGGACAAAGGCAGCGCCAACGCGGCGGAGTTTTCAAAAATGGCGGAAAGCGCCGGCGCCGACGCCATAACGGTTCACGGCCGCACAAGAACACAGCTCTACTCGGGCAGGGCCGACTGGGACATTATCCGCGAAGTCAAAAGCGCCGTCACGGTCCCCGTCATTGCAAACGGCGACGTATTCACAGCGGAAGACGCTTTGAAGATCCTCAAGTATACCGGTGCGGACATGGCGATGGCCGGACGGGGGGCGCTTGGGAACCCCTGGCTCTTTGCGCGCGCGCAGGCGCTTCTCGATGGTGTGCCGGCGCCGGCGCTCCCGCCGGCAGGGCGGCGCGCGGAGACGGCGATGCGGCAGTTTGAACTGGCTGCGGAACAAAAAGGCGAACGCCTGGCATGCCTTGAGGCGCGGCGCCATTATCCGTGGTATCTGCGCGGAGTGCCGCATTCAGGGTATTTCAAAACGCAGATTTCCAAAGCAGAAACGCTTGACGATCTGCGCAGGATAACAGAGGGGATCAGGCGGGAACTTATATAGAGGATAGAGGATAGAGGACAGAGGACAGAGGATAGAGGATAGAGGATAGAGGATAGAGGATAGAGGATAGAGGATAGAGGATAGAGGACAGAGGACAGAGATCGTATGGAGCTATCAGGACGAAGGTGAGAATTTGACTGCTGAAGAAGAACTGCTGGTGATACAAAAAGTCGTGGGCGGCGACAGGAACGCTTTTGAGGAGCTTGTGACGGCAAACCAGAAAAACGTATACAACCTCGCGCTGAAAATGACCGGAAGCGAGGAGGACGCGCTTGATATGTCACAGGAGGCTTTCCTTAAGGCCTTCAGGCAGCTTGGCGGTTTCCGCGGGGAAAGCCGCTTTTCAGTGTGGATGTACAGACTTACATATAACCTGTGCATTGATTTTCTGCGTAAAAAACCGCGCGTTGGAGTAATTTCCCTGACAAATCAGGATGATGACGACGATTCGCGTGACATCGAGATACCTGACGTTCGAAATCTTCCGGAGGACAGCCTTGTCCGCAGGGAGATGCGCGAAACGATCGCCGAGAGTATCGGCGAACTCGGTTCAAGGCATCGCGAGATACTGATAATGCGCGAGATCACAAGTATGAGTTATATAGATATCGCGTCGGTCCTTGGTATAAACGAAGGAACAGTCAAGTCCCGTCTGGCGCGAGCCCGCGCCAGCCTTGCGGGTATTCTTATTTCCAAGGGAACTTTTCCGGAAAGTTATCGTCTGAAAGGACAAAGGGAGGTGGCGGAAAGTGAATAAGTGTGCGGAATATTTGGAACTGATCAGCGCATATGCCGACGGCGAACTGGCGGAAGCCGACAAACTGCTTGTAGAAGAGCATCTGGCAGAGTGCGAAAACTGCTCCGCCATCCTTGATCTGTACCGCGGGGCTTCCGCCGCATTTGCAGAGTCATGCGTACCCGCGCCGGAGGAACTCCTCGGCGGCGTTATGAGCGGGATAATGACAGACGGCGGCGTGGGAGACGGCGGCGCGGAAGACGCTGGCAGTGCCGGCGGCGCAGGCGGGGATAGTGTTAATAACGCAAACACGGGAAAGGGCACAGTTATACGCATGGTCCTGACGCGGTACGTGCCTATAGCAGCCTGCCTGGTACTGATACTTCTGACAGTACCGCGTTTTCTTGACTTGAACCGCTCGTCGGACCAAAACACATCCGGCAGCAGGAATTATTCGACGGGGGAGACAGAACTGTTTATTGATATGCCGTTCGATGAGGCGGGCGGGGCTTTTTCGAGTGCCGGAGCCATGGCCGGCGGCGGTTACACAGAGGCGGCGGAAAGCAGTACCGCACAGGCGCCAGCCGCGCCCCCTATGCCCATGCCGTCCGCAGCGCCCGCGCCAGCTCCGGCTGCGTCCGGTCCGGCCGCGCCCGCTCCGCCTGCGTCCGCTCCGGAGCCAGGCGCTGCCGCAGATGATTCCGACTATGACCGCGACGGCGAACCTCTTCCGGAACCCGGGGAAGCCGCTCCGGATACGGCGGATACCACAGCCAACGATTTGCCGGAGGACGATGCGGCGCTCAGCCCCGCGGACGAGACCGAAGAAGCCCCCGAGCAGGCGGCAGCGGTTCCGGAGAATACCGAAGCAGACGACTCAGAAGCCGGCGCAGCTTTCCCGACGGATTTTCCGCCGTTCGCCGGGATCCCGGATATTGACTTTGAACTTCCTCCGGAGGGTTTCAACCTGAGCGATCTGATCAAGCAATATGAACGCGGCAGTGCGGCTCTTTTTTCAACGTCGCTTTACGCTATAATAGACGTGAAGGGCGGACTGCCCGCGCTGATGGCGCTTTACGGGCTGGACCCTATTGACGATGTGAAGATGTATTTTGAGATACCGCGCGAACTGGCGGAGTTGCTTATTGGTTTTATTCAGGACATCGACGGAGTCACAGTCACGATCATAGATGAGGACGGAGAAATCGCCGTGCTCGCGTATGACCCTGACTGACCGGCGCAACAGCATTTTCCTTGATTCGCAGGCGCCGGTATGCTAGAATATAGTCTCAGGCAAGCGCTTACTGACTGGAGGGTCTAAGAAAATGAAAAAGTTATTAAGTAAAAAGATCAGCGTAAAGTCACTGCTGGTATTGCTGCTGGTGATCGCCTGCGTGTCGGTCACGCTGGCGGCTGCGCATACGCAGATCAGCGCCCTGCTCACGCCGGAAGTCAAGATCACGTACGACGGCGTTGTAAAGATTCCAAGGGACGGCAACGGCAATGTGATGCATCCGATCAATTATAACGGCGGAATATACCTGCCGGTACGCGGGATGGCAGGTATCCTGGGCATAGATATCGATTGGGATCAGGAGACAAAAACAGTGCTGCTCGGCGACGGAGCCTCCGGCGGAGCTGCGGTCCAACCGGCCAGCGGTACTCTTCCGGCAGACGGAGGCCAGGTCAGGGTGAATGGTATCACGCGGTACGACATGACGCCGGAGACGTCCGGTTACTGGTCGTTCCGGACATCAGAGTGTATACGTGACGACGATCCTATGATTACAGTGTTTGACCCGGCAGGCAAAGTGATCGCCGAAGACGACGACAGCAACTGGGAGTTGAACGCGCTTGTGTTCGTGAAGCTTGAGGCGGGCTCGCTCTATACGATCGAAGTTTCTTTCTACGACGGGCCTACGGGCAGATGCACACTGACCGCGGCCCCGGCCCAAACACTTCCGTCCTCCGGCGGAACGGTCAGAGTCAACGGGATAACGGCATACATTTTTACGCCTGACAGGACCGGGGAATGGACGATCAGCACATCGGAAAACGGGGACAGCGACCCGTACCTTTCCTTATGCGATGCGCACGGCAACTATATCGATGACAATGACGACGGCGGAGATGATAAGAACGCTCTGCTGACCATGCAGTTCACCGCCGGCGAGACCTACATCATAGACGCTGATTTTTACGGCGGCGAGACGGGGAGTTATACGCTGACAGTGGAATAAAATTCCGGCGGGAAGCCGGCGCGCCCCGCCGGGAGTTATCGCCCCTTAAAGTAAGCATAATGGATGGTCATGAAAATGTACGACAACATACTTGACGCTATCGGCAATACCCCGCTGGTGCGGATAAACAAAATGAACCCCAACCCGGCCGCGCCTGTTTACGCGAAGCTGGAGGGGTTCAATCCTACAGGCAGTATCAAGGACCGCATCGCGCTGAAAATGGTCGAGCAGGCAGAGAGCGACGGCAAGCTGACAAAAGGGAAGATAATAATCGAACCGACGTCGGGCAATACGGGTATCGGCCTTGCAATGATCGGGGCTATCAAAGGTTATCGCGTCCAAATCGTAATGAGTTCCGCCGTCAGCGTCGAGCGGCAGAAAATGATCAGGGCGTTCGGCGGCGAGATCATACTTACAGACGCGGGGCTGGGTACCGACGGCGCGATAATGAAGTGCAGGGAGCTGGTCGCGGAAAACCCCGGCGCTTATTTTAACCCGAACCAGTTTTCCAACGAGAACAACAAGCTGGCGCATTACAGCACGACGGCGCAGGAGATATGGGACCAGACCGGCGGAGAAGTCACTCATTTTGTGTCGGCGCTCGGTACGTCCGGCACGCTGATGGGCGTCGGTATGAAGCTGAAAGCTTTGAACCCGGATATCAGGATAGTTGAGGCGCACCCGGTCAGGGGGCACTATATCCAGGGGCTGAAAAACATGGAGGAAGCCATAGTTCCTGAACTTTACGACGTCTCGCAGATCGATATAAGCATTATGATCGACTCGGAGGAAGCGTATGCGACGGCGCGGCGGATCGTCGTCGAGGAGGGCATTTTCGTCGGGATGAGTTCCGGAGCCGCGATGCTGGCCGCTATAAAAGTGGCTGAACAGATCGACGCCGGGCTTATCGTCGCGATTTTCCCCGACCGGGGCGAGAAGTACCTGAGTACCGACCTGTTTCAGGTATAAAAATATGGAATCATAATAGTGGAATCATTTGTACATCTACATGTTCACAGCGAATACAGCCTTCTTGACGGCGCGTGCAGGATACGCGACCTTGTCGCGCGTGTAAAAGACCTCGGGCAGACGAGCGTCGCCATCACCGACCACGGGGTGATGTACGGCGCCGTTAATTTTTACAAAGAGGCGAAAAGCGCCGGGATCAAGCCTATTATCGGCTGCGAGGTCTATGTCGCGGCGCGCACGCGCTTCGATATGGACTATGAACTCGACGCGCAGCGCCACCACCTTGTCCTGCTATGCAAAAATGAAGCGGGATATAAAAACCTGTGCCGCCTTGTCAGCGCGGCTTTCACCGAGGGGTTCTATATCAAGCCGCGCGTCGATATGGAGATTTTACGCGAGTATAGCGAAGGTCTCATCGCGCTGTCCGCGTGTATGTCAGGGGAGATACCGAAACTCATTCTGAACGGCAGGTACTTTGACGCCAAGGCGAAAGCTCTTGAACTTCTGGAGGTTTTTGGCGAAGGCGGGTTTTATCTTGAACTGCAGGATCACGGGCTGGAAGGCCAGCCGCAGATCAACGAAGGCCTGCTGAGGCTCAACCGCGAGACGGGCATCCCGCTGGTCGTCACTAACGACGCTCATTATATAGACAGCGGCGGAGCTGAGGTCCAGGACGTGCTTATGTGCATACAGACCGGGAAAACTGTCAACGACACGGACAGGATGCGTTTTGAGTCGAACGAGCTGTATATAAAGACCGATGAGGAAATGCGCGCGTTATTCCCGGAAGTTCCCGAGGCATATGACAACACGGCGCTGATTGCGGAAATGTGCAGCCTCGATTTTGATTTCAGCAAGCATCATTTGCCGGAGTTTATTCTCCCGGAGGGCGAGGCCGGCGCCGATGAATACCTCAGGAAACTATGCCTCGAGGGGTTTGACCGTATCTACGGCACGGGCAGGCCGGAAGTCCGGGACAGGCTTTTTTACGAACTGGATATGATATCAAGCATGGGCTTTACCGATTATTTCCTGATAGTCGCCGACTTCATCGCCTACGCGAAGGGGCGCGGGATACCGGTCGGGCCGGGGCGCGGTTCGGCGGCGGGCAGCGTCGCGTCGTTCTGCCTTGATATCACAACAGTGGACCCCATAAAGTACAACCTCTATTTCGAGCGGTTTTTAAACCCCGAGCGCATAAGTATGCCGGATATAGATATCGATTTTTGCGAGCGCAGGCGCGGCGAGGTCCTGGAATACGTAAAGCAGAAATATGGAGCCGACCGGGTCGCGCAGATAATCACGTTCAACACATTGAAGGCGAAAAACGCGGTACGGAGCGTATCAAAGGCGCTGGCGCTTACATTTGCCGAAGAAAACGAGCTCGCGAGAGAAATCCCGAACGTAATGAACATAAGGCTGAAGGACGCGCTCGCTTCTTCCGGCAGCCTGCGCGGGATGTATAACGGAGACCCGCGTATTAAGAAAGTCATAGACACGGCGATGGCGCTGGAGGATATGCCTAAGGATTCCGGGACGCACGCCGCCGGCGTCGTGATCACGAAACAGCCGGTGCGCGAATATGTGCCTCTCGCTTTGTCGAAGAAAGACGAGTCCATAGCCACACAGTATTCCATGAACACTCTTGAAGAACTCGGCCTTTTGAAGATGGACTTTTTGGGGCTGAGGAACCTGACGATCATCGACGACGCCGTTAACGAGATACGTAAGGCTGCCCCCGGCTTCACTATAGAGGGCATACCTGAAGACGACGCCGCGACGTATAGTATGCTGGCGTCAGGGAAGACGTCCGGCGTATTCCAACTGGAGTCGCAGGGCATGACCGGAGTCTGCGTCGGCCTGGGCCCGAAAAACATCGAGGACATCACGGCTATAATCGCGCTGTACCGCCCGGGGCCGATGGAATCGATACCGCGTTTTCTGGAGTGCAGCCGCGACCCCGGTAAAATCTCATATAAGCACCCGCTGCTTGAACCGATACTTGCCGTGACTTACGGATGTATAGTCTATCAGGAGCAGGTTATCGAGATTTTCCGCAGGCTTGGCGGGTTTTCGGTCGGGCAGGCGGATATGATCCGCCGCGCAATGTCGAAAAAGAAACTTTCAGAGATAGAACGCGAGAAAAAGGCGTTTGTAGAGGGGGACCCCTCGCGTAATATCTGCGGCGCCGTCTCCAATGGCGTGCCGCAGACTGTCGCGTCGAGTATTTATGACGAGATATTCGCCTTTGCTAACTACGCGTTCAATAAATCACACGCGGTGGCGTACGCGATGATCTCCTACCAGACCGCGTATCTCAAGTGCCACTACCCGCGCCAGTACATGGCGGCTCTGCTGAGTTCGATCCTCGACTGGTCCGACAAGGTCGCGGAGTATACCGAGGATTGCCGGGAGATGGGGATCAAGCTTTTGCCGCCGGATATAAACGAGTCGGGGGCGATGTTCACGGTTTCGGGCGATGATCTGCGGTACGGGCTTGTGGCGGTCAAGAACATAGGCCGGGGCTTCATCAACGAGGTGACGGCGCAGCGCGAAAAAGACGGGCCGTTTACGAGCTTTGAGGAGTTTTGCCGTCGTATGTACGGCGGCGAATTAAACAGGCGCGCACTGGAGAGCTTGATAAAGTGCGGCTGTTTTGACGCTTTCGGGATAAACAGGCGGCAGCTTATGATGATGTGCCCGACGATCGTCGACAGCGTCGCCGATAACAGGAAGCGCAATGTCGAAGGGCAGATAGACCTGTTTGACATGTCCGCCGGTACGGGGGGGCAGCCGGTAAGCGGTTTTGAAGTCCCGGACGTTCCGGAATTCACGAAAAGCGAGCTTATGAGTATGGAACGCGAGGTCACCGGCCTGTACCTCTCGGGGCACCCGATGGACGAGTTCAGAGGCGCGGCCAAACGGGCGGGGGCGGCCGGTATCGGCGAGATTCTGGCGGATTTCGCGCGCGAGGGCGGAAATGTGAGGTTCAGGGACGACCAGAAGATCACTGTGGCAGGTGTAATAGAGTCGGTAAAGACGAAACCGACGCGTAACAATACCCTGATGGCTTATATAGGACTCGACGACAGTTCCGGCAGTATAGAACTCCTGGCGTTCCAGCGCGCTATTGACGATTCGGGCGGTCATATGCAGGCCGGTACGCTGGTTTTGGTGAGCGGCAGGTTATCGGCGAGGGACGAGAAGGAGCCGCAGATCATTGTGGATACGCTCCGGCCGATGGGCGGCGGGCAGCGGGCAGCGGGCAGTGGTCAGGAGACGGGGGCAGGGGAAGTGTGGAGTGTGGAGAGTGGAGTGTGGAGTGGACAAAACGCAAGGGAATCGCACAACACGGGCAATGTGAAAGGTATTACATATGACGATCCAAGGGAACGAAGCGGTACGAAAAAGCAGGGTATGGTACGATTTGCCGGTCAAGAGCGATCGGATAAAACTGAAAGGACGTTGTTTGTTAAGCTGCGAAGCGCGGACGGTCCTGAGTATGAGCGGCTGAAGCTGGTGCATATGATGTTTCCGGGGCGCGAGCGTATTGTGATCCATTTTGAAGACACGAAAAAGAACGTAGGGGCTATGTGTGTCATACACGAAGCGTTCGTCCGCGAACTGCGGGAAATGCTCGGCGGGGAAAACGTAGTTGTTAAATGAAGCTGAGCGTGATTTACAGCAAATGAGGCAGTAATGACGCCACAACAGCGCTAAAAAAGGTTGAAATTTTATGAATTATATATATAATATTTAGGTAGGATAGATGAAAGGGATTGGCGTACTTATGGGCAAGGTTATAGCGGTGACCTCAGGTAAGGGCGGAACAGGCAAAACGACTACAGTAGCCGCTGTTTCATCATGCCTTGCCGCGCTTGGTTACAAAACGCTTTGCATCGATTTCGATTCGGGGCTGAAAAACCTTGACCTCGCGCTGTGCATGGCGGATTTTGCGGTCGCAGACTTTACGGACGTCATAAGCGGCAGGCTGGAGCTCATGAAAGCATGCCACGAATCCCCGCAGGTCCAAAACCTGTTTTTTCTCGCAGCGCCCACGGTCAACACTGCTGAGGAGCCTGACGCGGCGTCAGTAAAACGGATGTTTGATGAAATACACAAAGAATTTGACTACTGTCTGGTAGATTCGCCGGCCGGTATTGGCGCCGGGTTCAGGCTCGCCCACGCCCACGCCGATATGTCGATAATAGTGACCAACGGCGAACTGCCGGCGATGAGGGACGCGCAGCGGACTGCCGATACAGTCCGCGATATGGGCGTCAGTGAACTGAGGCTTTTGATAAACCGCGTCAAGCCGGGGAATTTTAAAAAGATAAGGACGACTGTCGACAATATCATCGATGTGGTGGGCGCGCAGCTGCTCGGAGTAGTGCGGGAAGATGATTCCGTGTTTCTTTCGCTCCACGAGAATATCCTGCTGGTACTGTACAGAAGGCGTTATGCCGCTTATAATTTCCTGGACGCTGCCAGGCGTATCGCCGGCGAGGACATCCCGCTCCGCCTGCGGCGCTGAGAGTCCTTTTACTTCGGAACGCAAAGTGCACAACGCGAAATTACCTGAACTGTTGGTATAGGCTATAAATCGCCGTATCTCCATCTCGGATCAATCAGGTTGGGAGGCGACTTTTATGAACATAGCTCTCATGGCGCATGACAGAAGAAAAGAACTTATGGTCCAGTTCTGTATCGCGTATTGCGGGATACTCGCCGGGCATTCTATATGCGCGACTAATACGACAGGCCGGCTTGTCACGGAAGCGACCGGGCTGCCTATAACGCTTTATTTATCCTGCAATCAGGGCGGAAGCCAGCAGATCGGGTCGAGGATAGCATATAACGAGCTTGATATGGTCTTGTATTTTTGCGACCCGCTGCTTACGGAGGAGTATCTGGGCAGTGTAATGGAGATCGCGCAGCTTTGCGATCAGCATAACGTGCCGTTTGCTTCGAATGTCGCGACCGCGGAGGTCCTGATACACGGATTGAAACGGGGCGACCTCGACTGGCGCGATATAGTCAACCCGAAACTGTAGGAGTTATTAATGGAAAAGATCAAGCCGCGCACATTGTCGGGATTTATGGAGCTCCTGCCCCCGCAGCAGGTGTATTTCGACATAATGGCGCGGAAACTGCGCGACTCGTTTTCTCTTTACGGCTTTACACCGCTGGATACGCCGCTTATGGAAGCTGCCGAGATACTGCTCGCCAAAGGCGGAGGCGAGACTGATAAACAGATATACACTTTGCGAAAGAGCGATACCGAGCTGGCGCTGCGCTATGAGCTGACCGCGTCGCTGGCGAAATATGTCGCGCTGAATTACAGCCGCCTTACTTTCCCTTTCCGCCGCTATGAGATAGGCAAGGTATACAGGGGAGAGCGCGCGCAGCGCGGGCGTTACCGCGAGTTTTACCAGGCGGATATTGATATTATCGGCGACGGCGAGCTGGGTATTTTGAACGAAGCGGAGATACCCGGCGTCATATACAGATGCTTTACGTCGATGGGCCTCGAGCGCTTTACCATCCATATCAACAACCGAAAAACGCTCAGTGGCTTTTTTGAGATCATAGGCGTCGGAGGCGCGGCGGCGGACATTATGCGCGTCGTCGACAAACTGGGTAAGATCGGCGCGGAAAAGCTGATCGATGTGTTGACCGACGATCTCGGATTGACTAGAGCAAGGGCGGATGAAATAATCGGGTTTGTTACATATCAGGGCGACCCTTTCGATGTTTTGGGCAAATACAGAGGCAA
>Ga0082212_10007281_pt1 | contig 14677 bp, 11 predicted proteins | sample TergutNt197P3_FD_71548 | JGI IMG/M metagenome (GOLD analysis project Ga0082212, IMG submission 71548) | Neocapritermes taracua P3 segment gut microbial communities from Petit-Saut dam, French Guiana - Nt197 P3 | ecosystem: Host-associated > Arthropoda: Insects > Digestive system > Gut ... | reverse complement strand
TCCTGTATTTAGGCTTCTGCTCTTTATGAAACCAGTTATACTTTACATATGCACTTATTTGTTTCTCATCAAGGAAAGCATAGTTTTCTTCACTCCCATAACCCGAATCGGCAACTACAGCCGCCGGATTTTGACTGTAGCGGGATTCGTGCAGTTCCATAAAAGGAATCAGTGTCAAGGTATCGGTTGGATTGGGATAAAAATCAAAGTTGGTAATAAACTGGTTTTCTGTTGATATTTGCAAGTTATAACCCGGTTTGGTTTGTCCGTTTTTCATCGCATCTTCTTTCATACGCATAAAAGTGGCATCAGTATCCGTTTTACTGTAACTGTTTCGTTTGCCGCATATAGCTAACTTTTGCTCGTATTCCTCCAACTTGGGTATATACTTGTTACTTATCTCATCAAGCTGCTTTTGCTCTTTCTTGCTCCTGTTCTCCCGGTTAATTCCGGCAATACGTTCTCGCAACTCATCGGACTTAATGGGAGTGGGTGGTTCATCATCAGGCGTGTTGTCTGAGGCTATACCGGTTTCGATTTCCTGTAGAATACAACGAATTTTATCTTCTAATTTTGACTTGTGTTTCTCTACCGATTTTCTCCATACAAAGGTGTATTTGTTTGCCCTGGATTCTAACTTTGTACCGTCAATATACTGCTCTTTGAGTGTAAGGTAACCCATATCAACTAACAGAAGAACCACCTGGGTAAACAAATCGTTTATCGTATCTTTCAAATGCAATGAACGAAAATTGTTAATCGTGTTGTATTTGGGAAACTGTTTGCCCGATAGCCACATATAGTGAATATTCTCTTCCATCGCGCGGGCAATTTTACGACAGGAGTACAGATTATTCAAATAGCCGTAAAACAACACTTTGAGCAACATGCGGGGACTGTAGCAACTGCAACCGCCGCCCGAGTAACTTTCCATAACCGAAGTCAAGTCCAACTGATCTACAATCCAACTGATCAGTCGGACAGGTGCATCTGTGGCTATACAGGAATCCAGCGATTCGGGAAACAATACGGCTTGTCCCTGTGAGTAATCCTTAATTGCAATCTTTCTTATCATATGTATTTGATTTTCAAATACAAAGATACAAAATTAAATCGAATATTCCAAATAAAAAAAACTGCCCAAAAACTTTTTGAACAGCCTCCTAAGTTCATAGCTCTTGTATATTAAAAAAATTATTACTTTTGTAGAGGATTTTTTAAATGATGTAAAAAAACGAATAGAATATATATTGAAAATATTTTATCATCATACTATCAGCAAGCCACTTGACAACAATATTAAATATAATTATTGAAGGAGCTATATGATATTAAACAGCGAAGAAATAAAGAGTCTCAACATCATTGAGTCTTTCAATGGAGAGAAATTTGGAAATGCCAGTTATGATTTATCTATAGATAAAATTATCACTATGGATGGTAAAGAACAAGAGAGTGGCTACAAAATTGACTCCCAAGAAATGATATGGGTTATATGTAAGGAAAAGTTTAATATGCCCAAAGGTGTTATTGGTTTTGCTCATATTAAAACAGCGCTTACAAGAGAAGGAATTTTTGCAATGAATATGGGTATTATAGACCCTGGATACATTGGAAAAATCTCAACATTGTTAATAAATTTTGGCGAAAAAGAAAAATCTATATTTAAAAATGAGGTTGCATTACGAGTTACTTTTGCCAAAGTGAACGAACAGTATGATACTCTCAGAACTCTCCCTATTGAAGATGATGACACTTATTTGAAAACAATTCGAAAGAGTACAGATAGGTTTCACACAACATTCCTAAATATGAAAATTGTAGATAAAAGATTGTATGGTTTTTTGCGAAAGACTCTTGTCTATATTCTCTCTATACTTGCAGCTATAGCAGGTATTCTGGGTGTATTACTTATGATATTAGAATTAATAAAAAAACATCTTAAAAAAATGATTGATTGGAACGATTTAAGTAAGAAAGCATGGGCTGCTAGAGAAAATGCCTATACACAGGAAGGTACAAAGGTCGGAGCCAGCATATTATCAGAGAGTAATAAAATCTATTCTGGTTGCAATATAGAACATATATTCAGAAGCCATGATATACATGCTGAAGTAAATGCAATAAGTAATATGGTCGGTTCTGGGGATAAGTTAATCAAAAAAATTTTAATCGTTGCAGAACGAGATTTTTTCACTCCATGTGGTAGTTGTACGGATTGGATTATGCAATTTGCAGATGACAATACATTAGTTGGATTTCAAGGATTAAGAGATGGTGCAATACAATCATTTAAAGCAAAAGAATTAATGCCTTATTATCCGAAGTAGATGTGATGCAAATGCCAGCCAGCAATATGTCATAAAAATTTAATAATTTATGGTTGAGATTAAAAAGTCTGTAATTATTTGGAGTTCTATTATTTCGTTAGCAGTAATAATCTTGGGTATTGTCTGCTTCCTGTGGGGTAGAATTTTCTTCTCCTTTGCAAACACGATTGAGAGTGAAGTTTTTGGACAATTTGGTGATTTTGTTGGTGGTATTGTCGGCACAATACTAGTGTTTTTGAGCATACTACTACTTTATTATACTTTCCTGCTAACAAAAAGCCAGATTGTTTTACAAAGACAACAACATGAAGAGCTACGAATAGAAACTAAGCATCAGATTGAACTACAACAGATTCAATATGAGAAACAACAAATTGAAACTCGTTTCTTTGAACTGTTAAAAATTCATAGAGATAATGCTTTGCAAATACAGAAAAATGATGACAATATCTTTAAATTATTTGTAGAAGAAGTAAATAACAACTATTCTGCTGTGAAATCATGGAAAAATGAGAAAGAATCTATTATCTCAATTAAGGACGTAATAGGGGTTTCATATCTCACTTTTTTTTATGGGGTTACCTCGAAGGAAGGGCGTAATACAATAAAAGATGTACTACAACAAGTAAGCCAAAATATAGATTCTCAATTTGTAAATGATTTTATTTATGAACAAATCGTATGGGGAAACAACCCCTCAAAAGGACATGAAATAGAATTAGGACATTATTTTAGACATCTTTATCAAATTGTCAAATACATCAACACAAGAGATACAAATATTTTGTCATATAAAGAAAGATACGAATACATAAAAACCCTTAGAGCACAACTGACAACTTATGAACAAATCCTTTTGTTTTGGAATTCATTATCTCCATTAGGTGAAAGCTGGGAGATAAAAAGAAGAAATGATAGTCATATTGACAAAAATAAATGTTTGATAACCAAATACAATTTGATAAAAAATATACCTGCAAAATTTGCCAACGGTGATATTCAACCTAATAACTTTTTTCCAGAAGTAAAATTTGATTGGCTAAAAACTCCAACAAACAGAAACATTAGTGATTATTATTAAAGCGAAATAGCGATGGACGAAAATAGGAAGCAAATAGAAGAATTAGAGTCTTTGGCAGAGGAAGTTTTAAAATTAAAAAAAGAACGTAAGCAAAGGCGTCCTATCATAATTGAATTTTGTGGCAGCCCTAAATCGGGAAAAACAACAACGATAACATCTTTAAATATTTTTCTTAAAAGAAATAAGTTCAAGACTGTTGTCCTTTCTGAAAGAGCAAGCGTTTGTCCTGTAACAGATAAAAAGCACCCTCATTTTAATATATGGACAATGTGTTCTACTATAGCAGAAATTATAAAGTTTTATTCTTTGAGAGATAACATAGATATAATAATTGCAGATAGAGGTATCTTTGACGCTTTATGTTGGTTTGAATGGCTTAACTCAAATGACACAAAAGAAAATCCACGTTTAGAAGATAGCAAGCACTCTACATTAGTTAATTTTGTATTAATGGAGACTTGGACACGAATTATTGATTTGGTATATGTCTTTCAAGTGCCTCCAGAAATTTCTATTCTAAGAGAGTATGCAACTCTATTAACTAAAAAGGAAGGGTCAATTATGAATGAAAAAACATTGTTGAGCATTAATAATTCTATAGATGCCGTTGTAGAAAAATATGCTTCAAGATTTAAGCGGGTAGAGAAAATTGATACATCAAACGACCAAAATAATCAAATGAAAGTAGGGTACGATGTTACGAGTAATATTCTAAAGTCTCTAAAAGAATTACTCATTGAGAAAATTGGATACTTTGATAATAATCTTAAGTCGAGGTTAACTTCGACAATTGTGGACTATCAGAGTGAAGATATGTTTAATGGATATGAACTTAAATTTGCGAATAGGGACATCGTTGAAGAGTGTGACTATATTCAACCTATACCTATTGCTGTAATTACAAATGAGACAAAAGACAAAATTCTTGTTGTTAAAAAAAATCCAAATAGAACAGCAAAGAACTCACCAGAGAGCGGACGTTTGCTTGTATATCTGGGAGGACATTTAAGAGAAGAGGATTTTATTGATAAGGAAATAAAAAAAGCGATTAGCAATGGACTACAAAGAGAATTAGAAGAAGAACTTAATGAATCTATTGCGGTAGACAGAAGTCAAAAGTTTTTAATATACACGCCATATAACAAAAAGAGTGAAAGGCATTTAGCTATATGTCATATTATAACATTAGATTTAGATAGTCGCAAATTCAAACTTGCTGAAGATGAGTTTATTCAAAAAAAAGGAAAAACAAAGCATGGGGAAATAGTAAAAGTTAAAACATTGTCAAAAGAAATCAACAACATGGAAGATTGGAGTAAACTTATTTTGAAGAAAATATTTCACCTGCAAGTTGACCCAACATTGGATATGCCTCTCAATGACTAAAAAAGATAAATCTGTCCTACAGCTTCGGTCATGCTTCAAAATCTTTATACAATAAACTTGGTTGAATTCCAGTATTGTTTTGGTACTTTCCACTTTTATATACGTCAAACTCACCCTCAATCTTATGGTAATAGATCTGGCAAATCTCAACCATAGGATATATTCGGATAGGTTGGGTACATTGTATTTCTAAAGTCCAAAAACCCGAGAAACCGATATCTCCAAAACCCGCTGTTACATGAATAAATATGCCTAACCTGCCAATAGACGAGCGTCCCTCTAACATGGGAACGAATTTGTTTGTAGCTGTTTTTTCATAGGTTCTTCCTAAGTATAGGATACCGGGTTGTAGAACATAGCCCGTTTCAGGAATAAGAATTCTCTCAGTTTGTGGGGGCTTTTTCATATCCAGTATTTTGTCAGTATAAATTAAAAGTTCGTTATGAAGTCTTAAGTTATAGCTATTAGGATTTACACGACTTTCATCAAATGGGTCAATACAAATGTCGCCATTTTTTACTCGATTTTTGATTTCAATTCCTGACAGTATCATTGTTATATTATTTTCTTTTTGCTTAAATATTATTGTTATTAAAATTCTTTCAGCATTAAATTTATTGGACATTGCTTAAAAAGCTTCTAAATAGAACTGCCTAATGACATCTTTAGGGACATCATTATTACTTGATTTTCGCGGATTAGATAAATTATTATGGTCTTGATACGCTTTGTCTACCAATTTACCAATCATATCTTGCGTAACTCCAAGTTCAGACAGATGTTTAGGAATCTCAATATCAGCAGCGAGTTGCGAAACCAGAGAAATCGCCTTTTCGGCAGCTTCTCTTGGAGAAACCGTATGAATAGGAAAGCCCATTACTTGTGCTATGTCAGCGAAAGCCTCTACATTGCTCATCAAGTTCCATTTCATAACCGGAACCAACATAATAGAATTTGCTAAACCGTGAGGTATACCTGCGAGAGTGCTTAACTGGTGTGCACATGCATGAACTGCTCCTAAGAAATTGTTGTTGAATGCCATTGCTCCACAGGCGGAGGCAACTACCATATCTTGACGGGCAAGAATATCCCTCCCATTGAGTACTACTTTTCGTAAAGAGTTGTTAATCAATTTGATACCTTGCAGTGCGATTCCACGTCCCGGTTCAAACGGAACATCAGAAATATATGCTTCAATTAAATGCGTTAGTGCATCCATGCCTGTATAAGCAGTCAAAGCACTAGACATTGAAACAGTTACCGAAGCATCCAAAATACTTACATCCGGAACGATATATGGACTCAATATCGCCATTTTCCTTTCTTCTCTTGTATCAGTTATAACGCTAACCGAAGATACTTCCGAACCACTTCCCGCCGTTGTTGTAATAGCTATAGACGGCAATAGACAGTCAGATATTTTTTCGATTCCACCAACTAAGTCTTCGTATTCATTGATAATACCGCCATGAGTATAGATTAGATTTGCTGCCTTTCCCAAATCAATTACACTTCCTCCACCAAAATAGACAACAATATCTGGTTTAAATTCAAACATATACTTGGCTGCGGTGTGAACAGATGTCTCAGACGGATTTTCTTCGATTTCAGTATAAACATCTATTACGAAACCCGCATCAGAAATGGAGGTTATGATTTTTTTTGTAAATGGAAGAGCATTAATATTAGAGTCAGTAAAGAAAACAACCCTTTTCCCCGAAAGTTTAAGAATCTCGTTGGGAATCCTCTCTACGGTACCTATCCCAGCAATTACTCTCTTAGGCCAATAAGGGAACTCTACTATTGACATATAGTACTCTTCCTTTTTAGATTAATGTTAAATTTCGCCATATTGTTGAGAAACTTGAATCTGGTTACAAAGTTACGATTAAGTTAGCAATTTCGATAGGTTTCTCAAAAATAATTTGAGCAACTTACTCATTCAACCATGTCTTTTTTGTCATAACTGCATATAAAGCAAGCCCCCAAAAGAAACTAATAAGCCACCCATACGTTGCAAAGACATTTATCGACGGAATTATTTTACCTAATAGTGGGAGACTTATTGACCCAATCCAAGCTAAAAGCGCTGTAATGTTATACCCTTGAAAATACCAGTAACTGGAATTATGTTGTAAATACAGTTCGGTTAGGTGTACTTGTTGTCTTTTCAAAACAAAGTAGTCGTAAATATAAATTCCGGCTAAACCACCGGTTAAAATGCCATAAGTTCCCAACCAATCGTATATATATCCACTTGGGTCTGAAACTAACTTCCATGGTTGAATAGCAAAAGCAACGATTCCGGTAAGGATTACTCCAGTTTTATAGGATATTTTTCGTGGCCAAAGATTACTAAATCCATTAGCAGGAGGAAGGATATTTGTAGTTACATTAGTTGTTAAAGTCGCCAACATAATTGCAAAAGCAGAGATAAACGCACTTAAATTACTGTCAAGATGTCTAACTATGTCATTAGGACTCCACATAGGAGTTCCAAATAATAACTTTGAGGCGCCTGTAACATAAATCCCCACTAGTGCAATAAACATCATTGATAACGGTAACCCTATTATCAGACCTTTAAACTGTGCTTTTTGACTTTCGGCGTATCGACTTAAATCAGGAATGTTGAGCGCCCAAGTGGAATAGAAAGAAATATTGGCAACTAAACAAAGAATTACTGTTGTTCCAATATTGACACTATTATTATTATCTAAACTCAGTAATGGAGCAAAAACCGAGTAACCTGCCTGTTTAGAAGCTGTTGCTCCCCAAATTAAAAGAAAAATGCATACGGCTACAAGTATAGGTGCGCCAAAATTTGCGCACTTTTTTAGAATAGGTGCGCCTCCATAGGCAGTTCCGATATTCAATAACCAAAAGAATATAAAACATACGACCTGACCGTATCTGAAAGTTGCCCAAGTGGGAAACAATATTTCCATAGCAACTTGCATAGCTTCGGCTCCAATCCAAATCAATATGCCAGTCCATATAGCTCCAATAATGGAACGCAATACATTTGGTATTTGTGCTCCTTTTATGCCAAATGACAAGCGCGAATATACCGGAAAAGGTATACCATACTTTACTCCAACTTTAGAATTAAGCAGAATGGGGACTAATATAATCAGATTGCCTAAAAAAACTAACAACAAAGAAACCCACCAACTAAGTCCTAATGTAATTGATGAAGAAGCCAATTGATATGCAGGAATACATATATTCATCCCTACCCAACACATACATATATTGAATGAATTCCAGTTTCTTTCAGTAAATGTTGTTGGTGCAAGACTGTTATTGAAATATTTTTCTTTTGATAAGGCCTCTCGTCCTTTATCGGTTAAAGTAATTAAGCCATTAGCTGAAATTTGCGTTTCAATTGTCTCTTTCATTCTATCATTCTTAATTAGATTAGCTCTGTATCCGCGAGAGTCCGAATTATCTTAGTTGGCGAATGTTCAATCATGGGATTTTTAAAGAGAACAAAATCATCGGATTGATGAAGTCGAAGACTCCAAGATGAATAAAGAATAATTCTTTTTTCTAACGCAAACGCCATTCCCTGAACGATTGAAGAGTCTACTTGGAAATCAAATTGGTCTCCAAGAATCAAAACAGATTTACACAGGTTTATTTTATCAATCAAAATAGAGGCATCAGAATAATCCATATTTGTGGGTATATAATACGATTTATTCTTGCGATGTAAAGAGGATAAAAGATTATTCAAGATAAGGTTTGTTGATTCCGTTTTGGTAAAATTAATATCAATAAATACATCGAACTTCGCTGAATTTGATTTTTGGAATATCGTATTTCGTTGGACACATTCTATCTGTGAAATTTTTCTTTTTAGCTGGTGTTGAATTTGCTCAATCACCTCTTCTAAAGAATCTCTATAATCAACTACAGGTCTAATACTATCTCTTATGTGGATAATATCCGCTATAGAGACTGTCAACGAAGTGATTGGTGAAGGAGCGTTATCGTCATCAATAATCTCGAAGTAATCTGTTGTGATGAGAATAATAGGCTTACCTAAAACATAAGCATACCCCAACTCAAAACCTATGCCGGAATCATATACCGGACCGTCAAAATACCCAACAAGCAAGTCTGCATTCTGGATGCTTTGACAATCCATTTTAAATATTTCTAAAGTCTGATTTGGTTTTCCTTTTATTTTTTCATTCGAATCTCTATATGGGAGAAAACAATTCTTATAACCAGAAATCTCACCGCATTCAATCCATTTATCAATAGTATTGCAGAGATTGAGAGATGCAATTCTGTCGTGTACATTGAACAACTTAGTTACTATATATATTTGCTTTTCCATGCTAAAAAGCCTTTAATTGTACTTGTTTCAATCGTTCAATAAGTATTGATTTATCAACGTTTATCATGTGCTCAAAGCCATAATCTTCTATGGCTACCGAGGCAGAAACTGTGCCATATTGCATTCCGGCTAGAGCACTTTTTCCGCTTTCCAGAGCAGCACCAAATCCTCCGGCAAAAGAATCTCCTGCACCCGTTAAATCCTTTGGGGTAACATTGCAAATTGGCGCATAAGTCAACTGATTATTAGACAGTAAATATGCTCCTTGTTCTCCAGACTTTAATACTATATTTTTTATGCCAAAATCATTACAAAAAATCTGGAGGAATTTAGGCATATCTACACAAGAGTGTGCCTCGTAAAATATTTTTTTAAACTTTGATAGTTCCTTTTGACTAATAAGGAGGTAGTCTACATATCGGAATGTTTCAATCCAATTTTGTTTTTTTAAGAATTCTATTTCGATGACATCAGGGTCGAGGGTAACTATTTTATCGTTATTGGTCTGTTTAATTTTTTTTGCAATTTCAAGTTGTATTACAATTGGAACAGGCGTAAGATGAAAAACGTTGTTACGAATAATAACATCATTAGGTAAATCTTCAGCCTTAGGTGCAAAATCGTAATAATTCCCAGACCATTCTTTAGGGATAAATTCACGTTCTCCTTTCTCATCATACTCAATTACCAACTCAATACCGTTTCCTGTAACTTGTTTTATTAGAGAAGTATCTATGTTAGCCTTCTTACAGACATTATTGAAGTCACTTAAAGGAAAATTTTCACCAACAATACTCATAATACAGGTTTGGTTTCCCCAGAGGGCAGCCCCACAAGCAGAATATACTGAGGCTCCCCCAAAATTCTTTGGAACCAACTTTTGTGTGGCACTAAACAAAATATCATCCAAAGTTAGATGTCCAATAAAGACTTGTCCCATAATTACCTCCTTTCTCTAAATTACCTCATCCTTGTCAGCTTTATTAGACTTGATGAAGTAATAAAGAATTTCTTAAAATTAGTATAAATAAAAACATTTTGGATGCAAAGATAGGTAATTTTTTCATTATGATAGCAAAGCACTCTTAAAGCCTATTAGCAAAGAATATCAACACCTTTAATTAAGAACTTATCTAACATAGCAGTAAAATCTCTTAATGTCAAGATTGAAGCGTTTATTGGAGAATATTTATTTCCAATTGACTTTTACTCTTAATCCTGCATTTTGTAAATCTCTAAAGTTTTTACGGTAATCCGTGAATCGACATCGGTGGGGAAAATGTGGGGAAAATCAGCCAAATAAAAAACCCCAATCTTCTGAAAAATAGCTGATTGGAGTTCTTAAAAGTACCCAGAGCCGGGGGTGAAATATTAAAAAACAATCTAAATATAACTAATTGAAACATCTCTAATATTCTATTTAATAAATTGTATATTAAATATATAATACTGTTTTTTCTTTTAAACAGATTTAATTTAATTGAAATAATTTTAGGATGTATGGGAACAATTTGGGAACAAATTTGTATCTTTGCGGCGAACAATAAATCAATTGGTTATGAAAGTATCAGCATTTTTGAGAAAGTCTGCAAAGAAAAACGACACGGACAGTCAGGCAACTATCTATTTCCGGTTGAGAGACAAGGATAAAGACTTCAAGGCAGCAAGTGAATTGACGATTAATCCGAATCATTGGAGTCCGGAAAAACAAGGGTACAAAGACAGGGTTGCTTTAATCAGCGATGAAAAGAAAATCAAATTGAACGATGAAATCCAAAGTATTATTTCGATCATCACAAATAACTACAATGAAAATGCAGATGCGGAATGGCTGAATGAGATGTTAGACCGCTACCATCATCCGAACAACTACAAAACTACAGAACAAATTGCATTAGAGTCAAAACCTACTTTTCAACAATTATTGGACGAGTTTCTACTCAAGCATAAATTATCAGAAGTTCGGAAGAAGAATTTTCGTGTTATTTGTCGGGCGATGATGCGATACGAGTTGTTTGTTCGTGCTACCAAACGAGAACAAAAGATGTTTTCACTGGATATTGATACCGTTACCGCCGACACGTTGCACGATATGTGGGATTTTTTCGAGAACGAATATCTCTATCATGAGAAATATCCGGTTATCTACGAACAAATACCGGAAAAGCGTAAACCCAAACCAAGAGGACAAAATACCTTGATTGACTGTTTTTGTCGGATAAGAACTTTTTTTCTGTGGTGCTACGGAAAGAAAAAGACCACTAACAGACCGTTCGACCAGTTCCGCATTGACGAATGTACTTATGGCACACCTGTATATATCACGCTTCAGGAACGCGATAAACTATTTGAAAAGGATTTGTCAGACCATCCACAATTGGAAATTCAACGTGATATTTTTGTTTTTCAGAGTCTTATTGGCTGCCGTATTGGGGATTTGTATCGGATGGCTAAAAACAACGTTGTCAATGGGGCAATTGAATATATTCCCCGAAAGACTAAAGAAGGCAATCCTATAACTGTTCGTGTTCCGTTGAATGAAAAGGCAAAAGCAATATTGGAGAAGTATAAGGATTGTGAAAACAAAAAACTACTACCTTTCATCTCGGAACAGAAATACAACGATGCCATAAAAAAGGCATTCAAATTAGCTGAGATAGACCGTATTGTTACCGTTCTTGACCCTCTGACTAACGAAGAAGATAAAAAACCCATATATGAAATCGCAAGCAGCCACATGGCAAGAAGAACGTTTATCGGTAACATTTATAAGAAAGTGAAAGACCCAAATTTGGTCGGCGCATTAAGCGGTCATAAAGAAGGTAGCAAGGCATTTAGCCGTTACAGGGAGATTGATGAGGAAATGAAAAAGGAATTGGTGAGTATGTTAGATTAGAAATATTTATTATTTTTGTGAAAGTTTTGTTGTATGAAAAATAAACATGGATTATGAGTGGCGGGCATTTAGATTATATTGATTGGAAAATTCGTGAAGTTGCACAGCAAATCAAAAATGATATGCTACACAACGAAATTCGTAAGGCAAATGGCGAAAAAGTAAATGAAGAAGAATTTTTGTATCGACAAAAATTGCTTGCTGATACTTTACGATATGCTTTTATAGTACATTCATATGAATGGGCAGAAAGTGGTGACACATCATTTGAAGACTTTATTGAGGATTATAACAATGCAAATTTTCAAAATTCCGATTATTGTCAACACTACGAAGAGTATTTCGTGAATGATATTGAACAACTTTACAATATAGAAAGAGATTGGTATATTCGATATACAAAAGAAATTATTCCTTCTTCTTGGAAAGATATGGGTAATGGGAGCAAACAACTTATTTACGGACATTACGAACAGTATTATTATAATCCGGAATTAAGACATTGGAATCATTATCGTTATAAGATAGAGGATAAAAATTTGAAAGAGATTATTGAATATCGAAATCAAGTAGATATTCCTTTTCAAGAAGTAAAAATAGAATTGGCTTGGGATTAGAAATTACATGTCCGAAATATACGGTAAATTTCGGACAAAAAATTGATTTTTATGGAAGAAGGTAAATTGTTAGATAAAAAATCGTTGCGTTTTCTGAAAGGAAAAAATACCGATTGGGACGAATTGGCAAAAGATTGTATTTCCTTTGCTAATTCTCATGGTGGCAACATTTTAATCGGAATTGAAGATGACGATGATTTACCTCCTATAAATCAGAAAATCGAGGATAAGACCATTCTTGGAATCATTCATAAAAGGATAACAGAAATAACAATCAATGTTTCCATAACCGTAACAATCGAAACCGCAAGCAACAAAGCAGAATACATTCGCATCAATATTGTCAGAAATGTAAACTCACTTGCCTCTACCACAGACGGAAAGTATTATATTCGGATTGCTGATGTATGTAAGCCTGTCTTGCCGGAAGATATTGTACGGGTAGCTGCAGATAAAAATGCCTTCATTTGGGAAGAATTGACTACAATGCAGATAGAAAAATCCAAAGTTGATGAAAAGCAAAAAGCAGATTTTTTGCATGATGTCAGAGCTTCAAAGCGTGTAAGCGCTTTTGTAAAAGAAAAATCCGATGAGGAAATCCTTGACTATTACAAACTTCAGAAAGATGGATATTTAACCAATTTAGGTGTTCTTTGGATTGGGGAAAGACGCGACCGTTCTTCCTTGCGGTTTACTCCGATTATTCAAATAATCCGTTACAACGAGAGGGAAGAGAAAGTGTGGAAAATGATGATAGATGATTCCTATCTGAATCCAAAAGAAATGTTGGACAAGATTATTAAAGAAGTTCCCGATTGGCAGGAAAGTATTGAAATTCCTGATGGCGCATACAGAAAAAACATTCCTTTCTATCCGATAGAAATAATCAGAGAATTGTGTACAAATGCTTTGGTTCACAGAACATATACAGCTCGCGGAGATATTTTCATCAACATTTATACAGACCGGTTGGAAATTCACAATCCCGGCACTTTACCTTATGGGGTAACTCCCAAAAACATTCTATCCAAATCAATCCGAAGAAATGAAAATTTGTGTAAAGTATTCTTTGATTTAGTCTTAATGGAAAGCGAAGGAAGTGGATATGATACGGTTTATGCCAAGTTGTTAGAGATTGGGAAATCATTACCTACTGTCAAGGAAGATGATGATAGTGTAACTGTTACTATCGAAAAGGATTTCGTAAACAGGAATATTATCCGGCTTATGGATAGGGCTAAAAATGAATTTCCATTGAAACAAAAAGAGATAATTACTTTGGGATTGTTGATGCAGCAACCTTATTCTGCAACGGAACTTTCTAAAATTTTGAATCAAGATGAAGAAACAAGTCTGAGAAATTGGCTCGGCAGCTTGATAGAATATGATTTGCTTGTAAAAACCGGAGAAGGAAAAGGAACTCAATATGAGGTAAATCCTGAATTTGTAAACCAAATCCGATTTAAGAACAAAATCAAGAAAAAGAAAGTACAAGATTATCAGTTAGAGGAGTTGATATACAAAGATATTACATCACACCCCAATAGTTCTTTTGGCGAAATTCACAAAAGGATAGGACAAGATGAGAATAAAAACACTATCCGTTGGATTCTGAAGCAAATGGTTGATAACAATAAATTGGACGTATCGGGAGTAAACAGATGGGCACGATATTCTATTGCGAAAAATTTGTGAGAAAACTCATAAATCTCAATAGAAATACAGTAAAAATCTCAATAGAAGTATCGATGTTTGATTTTGAAATTTGCTTATTTTTCTGAATTTCAGCCGAATATACAGAAAATCCTATTGCGAAAAATTTGTGAGAAAACTAATATTTACTTTAATAAGATACTCAATATATGTCCTTGCAAGACTTCAACAACTTCAAACACTGTCTTAAAGAATGGAAAGAAACCCATTCCGAAGAATACGACTTGTTCGAGGAAGAAATGAACAACCGAGATGCAATTGGTTATCAAAAGATTATGAACTTGGCGATTACCCTTGTTCCTGCAT
>Ga0082212_10007280_pt1 | contig 14677 bp, 17 predicted proteins | sample TergutNt197P3_FD_71548 | JGI IMG/M metagenome (GOLD analysis project Ga0082212, IMG submission 71548) | Neocapritermes taracua P3 segment gut microbial communities from Petit-Saut dam, French Guiana - Nt197 P3 | ecosystem: Host-associated > Arthropoda: Insects > Digestive system > Gut ... | reverse complement strand
TTATCTTATGCGCTTTTCTAATGGGCGGCTTGGGCGCGTTGTTAGGGATGTCGGTTTTCCGGCACAAGACCAAGCATTTGAAATTTCGTTTATTGATACCGCTCGCTTTAATCGTAAATATCGGGATTGCGGCTTTGATTTTGAATCAGTTTGTAATAATCAGCTTTTAAGGATTTGGAATAAGGAGAACGATAAAATGACCGAACAATTCAGATGCTTCGGCGACCACTTAGCCTTATACGCCGACTACCACGACAAGGAATGGGGCAGACCCGTCCATGACGACTGCAAGCTCTTTGAAATGCTGATATTAGAGGGCGCGCAAGCGGAGCTTTCGTGGGAAACCGTATTAAAAAAGCGGGAAGCGTACAGAGAAGCCTTTGACGGTTTCGACCCTCACAAAGTTGCACTTTACAACGACGCAAAGATTTCGGAGCTTATGGCGAACGCGGGGATTATCCGAAACCGCTTGAAAGTCAATGCCGTTGTGATTAACGCAAAGCTGTTCCTTGATATTGCCGAAAAGCACGGTAGCTTTGACAAATTCATTTGGGCTTACGTCAATAACAAGCCGATTGTCGGGCATTGGGAGTGTTTCGAGAATATGCCTTTAACTACGCCGATTTCCGATAAAATCAGTAAAGACTTAAAGAAAATGGGGTTCAAATTCGTTGGCTCAACGATTATCTATTCGTTCATGCAAGCTGTCGGCATGGTGAACGACCATTTGAAAAAATGCTGTGTTTACGGGGAGATTTTATGCAAGGATTAAATGTGATTTGGGTATTTAACAAGACCGCAGACAAAGTGTTGTTCTGCAAGCGGCACAAAGAGCCGTATAAAGGGCTATACAACCTTGTCGGCGGTAAAATCGAGCTGAACGAGGACGGCTATACCGCCGCATACCGCGAACTCCGCGAGGAAACGAGTATAGAGGACATTGAACTCGTTCATATAATGGACTTCACATACCATAAACATCCATACAACTCCATTTTTCTCGCTGAAAGTTGCCGCGTGGAAGTATATTTCGGCAAGCTGACCACCGATACGGAAGTCAGCGGCGACGAAAAAGAGCTTGTTTGGCTTGATATAAACGAAAACTTCTTTGATATGAGCCGTTTCGCCGGAGAGGGCAATATCGGGCATATACATGAAATAATCAAGCAGAGTTTTAATAAATTGGGAGGTTAATAAAATGCTCATTAACTCAAAAAAGGCCGAAGAAACGGCAATCCTCAACCTTGCGTACAGCGTGTGCGCGGCGGTGAGAACCGCGCCGAAAGCCTGCGGTATAGACCATCTTGAAACAACAGTCTTGACCGGCGAGGACAAAGACCGCGTGACCTCCGAAATGCGGAAAATCGGCGAAACTCTCGGCGAATCCGGCAAATACTTCTGTCGCGACGCGGATAACGCGGATGCGAGCGGAGCGGTCGTGCTTGTCGGCGCGAAATACGAAACGCGCGGGCTTAATGAAAAATGCAAGCTCTGCGGTTTTGAGAACTGCGGCGCTTGCGAAAAAGCGGGCGCGGCTTGCGTGTTCACGCCGATGGACTTAGGCATCGCGCTTGGTTCTGCGGTTTCGCTCGTTGCCGATAACCGCGTTGATAACCGCATCATGTTTACAATCGGGCAAGCCGCCGCAAAACTCGGTCTGCTTGGCGAGTACAAGTTGATTATGGGAATACCGCTGTCTGCGTCGGGCAAGTCGGTGTTTTATGACAGGAAGTGAAACTCAATGCCAAAAAAATTGCGAAAAATGCTCGGTGACGTAAACGCGCCGTCTTGTGTGGCTTTGCGGGAATTGATAGACACGCAGAGCAAGGAAACCATCCGCAAGTGGTGTCTTGATTATGCGACGGAAAAAATACTCCCGATTTTCGAGAAACATTGCCCCGGCGATGACCGTCCGCGAAACGCGGTAAACGCCGCTCACGATTACCTTGACGGCAAGGTGAAGTTTCCTGCCGTCAAAAATATAATCTTAAATGAATGTCACGCCGCTGCGCGGGAATTGGACGCTAATCCTGTCGCACAAGCAGCCGCGAGAGCAGTCGGGCAGGGTTCGGCGGTCGTGCATACCTTGACCCATTCGCTCGGTTTATTCTTCTACGCGGCGGCGGCAGTCGCTTACGACCGTGTAGGACTGGAAGCGTCTAACGAAGTGTATGCGGAAATTGCGGAGGAAATTTGTTTAGATTATACGGCGGCATTAAAAGCGGTTGCCGTAGAAAATGAACCAAACCCCGCGAAGTTAAAATGGAATTGTTGAGGTGAGCTTATCATGTGGAAATGTCCAAAATGCGGACGTGAGTTCAAAAATACAAACCAAGACCATTACTGCGGAGATAAACCCGCTAATATAGACGAATACATCGCCTTTCAATCTTCGGACGTTCAACCTATTCTTACGAAAGTACGCGAGGTTATTCGTGCCGCTACGCCCGATGCAACAGAGAAGATTTCATGGAGTATGCCGACCTTTTGGAAGGATGAAAACCTCATCCATTTTGCCGCGTTTAAGAATCACATCGGCATTTATCCCGGTGCATTAGAGCGATTGTCTGCCGAATTGATGGAACGGCTCGCTCCATATAAAACATCCAAAGGAGCAATCCAGTTTCCGTATGACAAGGTTGATTATAATTTGATTGAGGACATAACAAAATGGCGGGTTCGGAGTGTTGAAAACAAAGATTGAATGGTTGTAATGCGAGGTGAAGTGTGGCATGGAAATTATCACAAACCCGAATTGTCGAAAGGTCAGAGGCAGTCACATCTTAGAAGTAACCTGTGCCTATTGTAAATGCTTTATCGCCAATTATCAGAAAGTCGGCGAGAGCAACTTTGTGAAGATGTACAACGACCGCATCATCGACGGCGTAATCGACTTCTCGCAATATCACGGTGCTATATTTTGTCCAAATTGCAGAGAGCGCATCGCCACGCGGTATATCACGAAAATGGATAAAAAAGAAGCGTACAGGCTTGTGCCGTCCGCGTTTAATAAGAAGAAGGTGTAAGAGAATGTATGTTGAATCCGCAAAACTGACTTTCTATATCCCGCAAGCCGCTTCGCTGAAAGATAAGCGGCAGGTCTGTCGGAGCATTGTTGACAAAACTCGTCAGCGGTTCAATGCGTCAATCTCCGAAGTCGGTACACAGGACATTCACCAAACGCTGACCATCGGCGTTGCGGTCGTTTCGGGTGAAGTTTCCCACGCACAAAATATGTTGGACGAAATAATCAGATATATGGAAGAACACGCCGACGCGGAATTAACAGCGATTGAAAAACATGAGTAAGTAGATAACGATTGGAGCAAGTGATAATTGAATATGCCTAACAAAAAGAAAAAATCGGGAAAGCCTAAACGACCACCGCAACATAAAGGGCATTATTGTAAAATATGCGGCGAGCATAAGGCGAATGAAAAGTTTTCGGGCAAGGGTCACGCCGCCCATATTTGTAAAGCCTGCGCGTCAAAATCCCCGGCAGAAAAATCGGAGGACATGACAATAAATAGGCTTCATGGCATGGGGTTTCGCTACCTCAATGAGTCGGAAATTAAATGGCTAAAGAACCGCCGCAACGACCGCCGACCGGAGGTTCAAGAACTGGCTCGCCAAGTGTTTGACATGAAGTTTCCGCGTCAAGCCCGCAATGAAATTAAAGCTCAGCTTCACATAAAGAATATGGTCTTTCGAGTTCACGGTGAAGTGTTCAACGAGTACGGTGATGAATACCTCGTGAACGTCGAATACACCGCTGACACAACAGGAAAAATTTCTAAGAAGCTGTTTGACAATAATGACTGCGGAAACACGGTAGAAACCGTTGACCTCGGTGTAAAAACTATGCGGAAATTCCTCAATGTTGTGGTTCATAATTACGAAGTACCCTTTTGGGAAACCGACCTATGCGGCGGGGATTCTTACGACCCGGATATGGATGATGATTTTGATTTTGATGGCTTCGATGATGATGAGCTTGAATGTGAAGATATGGAGCAAGCCGACACTCCCAAAGATGAAACACCTGACGACAGGATTCCATCATGGGGCGTGGAGATAAAATACAAAAATGGAACGGAGCAGACCACGAAAGGCTACGACGACATTCCCGACCCGGTGACAGAATTGTTAGACGATTTCGATAGTTATTTTGCCAACGAGGATTCGCCGGACGATGAGCTTGATGAAAACGAAATATAATGGGGGAGCATTAAACATGAATGACAAATACGTCTACAACGGACTCGAATTTCCGACCGAACATTACTTCTCCGGCAAGTGCGTTTTGTTTGCCGGAACGATTGAGCGTTGTTCTCGCCGTGATGCGATGGACGAGTTATTCTTTGACTGCGGCGGCGTTCCTGTGGACAGATACGCAATATGGGCAGAATACCTTGTCGCGGCACGGGGAGCGGAAACAACCACCGACTATAAAAAAGCCCTCGACATGATGAAAGAAGGTATTGGAATAATCCTCACCGAGCAGGAATTTTTCGATACGATGGACGGCAAATTTACACCGCCCGAAAATCCTAATAAGAAGAAAAGAACCGCTACTATTTTTCTTCCCGTTGGTATGACCCAAGAGCAAGACGAAGCGCAAAGAGCCGATGAACACGCTGAGTTCATTATGGGTAAACGGGACGATTATCTACGCAAGAGAAAACCCGCCAACAACAAGTATGACGTTCGCTTGCAAGACGACATGAATCTGCGGTTCGATTACAACCAAACCAATATGATGTGGACGGCACTCGGTCGTTGGGGAGAAGCGGCGCAGGTCGGGCAAACGGTTGAAGAATGTGCGGAGTTGATTGTCGCATTACAGAAGCAAACCAACCGCACACCCACGCCGGAAACGCTCGAAAATATTATTGACGAGATTGCCGACGTGGAAATGATGTTGGCTCAAATGCGGCTGACTTTTGGTGTCAGCGACGAAATGCTACATAAGCGGATTAAGCAGAAGTTCGCTAAGCTCGATAAGTATTTGAAGAAAAGCTGATTTACGCGCTTTGCGCCAACCGCCTAATCCCCGCGATTCAAACTTGGCAAGCACGGGAAAGTTGGCCAACTTTCCGGCTTGTTGGGGGCTGAACCGCCCCCAAGCCCCTGCTAAAATCGACGGTGAGCCGTCGATTTTTTAAGCCGCTTCGCGGCTACGGCGACTGGCTGCGCCAGTCTTATAATTCGTGCGTTTCGCGCCTTTGCGCGGTTTGCTGAGTATCGCGGTTCTGAGCGTTTTCCGTAACGCCCAAGAGCCTGTCGGCGTTGGCTTTCGCGACCGCCAATTCCTTTGACGAATCGCGGAGTTTATGGTAATCGCCGTACAGCTTTTTCTTCTCCGCGAGTGTTGTCGCGTACTCCTGTTTTAAGCTGTTAATGCTCGGCAGTTTACCCTTGAACCCTTGCGCGTCGAAGAACTTTTTCGCGGCGCGGTGGAGGATAATATCTGCGGCGTTCGCATCGTAAAACGCGCGGTCATGACCACTCCGTTTGTATGCGTCGAACACCGCTCTCGTCTTGCCGTATGTGCCGATTTGTTTTTGGAGTTCGGCAATCTCTTTCAGCTTCTTATCCGCACTCTTAATCTTGTCGGAAAGCGCATCAAACTCATTGGACGCGGCGGCGGTTTTTCGCTTCAAATCTTCGTAACTGTCAATGCCCTGTTCTTGTAAGAATATAAGGGTTCTCGCGGCTTGTTTTAAGTTGAAAATTTTTGCCCACTGCTCGTAGCCTGCTCCTTTACCCTCGCGGATTTTGGCTTGAATATCAATGAGTAAATTCGGCGCACTTCGTGTTCCGCTGTCGCCGCCCGACGTTATGATTTTCACCTTACCGAGCCGTGCGCGAATCGCCGCTTCCGTGTAATCTTCACCGAGCGTATCAAGGCGAAACGGCTTCTTCCAGCCGGGTGCGATGAGCGACGGTTGTTTGCGTTTTGTGTTGACGATACAACCGCGCTCGCGGAGCTTCGTGAGGAAGTCATCGAATGTCGCAGACACAGGCGCGACCTCATCAATAAGTTTTCGTAAATCGTCTTTTTGCGTGGGTTTTTTATTGTCACCGAGCCAGTCACCGTATGAGCCTTTTGACGGTGCGGGATTTTCGATAACCGACAATCCGTGTTCGGCGCAAAGCAGGTCGGAAATACGACGAATCGCCCGGTCGGAACGCTTGAAGTCATTGAATTTATGAGTGCAGTCAAGCGTGGTGGAATTGAATATTATATGGTTATGAATGTGAGCGCGGTCTATGTGTGTGGCTACCACAAAAGCGTGTTTGCCTTTCGTGAAAGAGAGTACGAGCTGCCGCCCTATCTCATTGGCTTCTTCGGGCGAAACTTCGCCGGGTTTGAAGCTCTGTCTGATATGATAAGCGAGAACATCGTGACTGCCCTGACTGCGCCCTGTTATATGTTCATACTCTCGCTTAGAAAGAATGAATTGGTGGTCGGCAACGCGGGCTTCGCATTGGTACGAAGTGATGAGCCGCCCGCCGTCTGTTTTACCCGGATTTTCAACATAATCTATGATGGCGGCGACTACCGAAATCTTACTTGTGTTCTTCTTAACATGAAGCGATTTTATCCAAGTCGTCGCCATTATACATCACGCCCCTTACATAGCCGATAAACGGCGTAATATTTCTTTCGTCTGCGTCCAAAGCTCATCGTATCGGGTGGCAAGGTCGGCGACATCTTGCTCATAAAGATTACCCGTGCTGTTCACGCGGCGGGCGATTTGGTTTATTCCGTTGGTAGCGTTCGAGAGCAGGCGTACCATCTCATTCACGCTGTCGAGTTCGATATGAATGACACGCCCGTCAATCGCCTGTTTCAATAAATACGAACGCATATTTTTAATGCCGGACTGTTCCATTCGCTTCATAATCATGGCGCGTTCTTCTTCGCTAACCATGAAATGAATATTGCTTGTTCGTGTTTTGCTTGCCATTGGCTAACCCTCCTTAAAAAAATAGCGGCGAGAGGTTTTATCCCCTCGCCGCCGTCGTAAAGTTTAGATGTCAATCTCGTTTGAATTGCTCACACGAAGCGTACTTGCGCCGCCCGGTACAGGCGGTTTGAGTTCGCTCTTGATACTGCGAACATCGTCCAAGATTGACGGTGCAGACTTGCCGTAAGTCCCGGTCGGTTGCAATTCTCGTCGGTCGTTGCCGTAGCTCATGGTATGCCCCGGATTTTCGAGGTCTAACGGTTTGCCGGACTGCTCCGGCTCATCATCAACCTCATCCAAGTCCTCATCGGTGTCGTCGCGCTCGTCAACTTCTTCTGCCGTTTCGGTTTTTTCATCGCAGTTTTCTTCGGGGTCATTAAGAACGTCCATGCCGCCGTCGCCGTCGATATTGAGGTCAGCGTTCAAAAGCGCAAGCCGCGCTTCTTTCGCTTGTAACTCATCTTCCAAAGCGAACGGATGAGCCAGTTCCTCTTTCGCCGCCACGACTTGTTTTTCGAGATTCGTCAGTTGATTCTGTGAACCCTCTAACCGCTCCGGCAACTTATCAAGGGCGTTGGTAATCCTTTGAATGTTACCGAAAGCGTCTGTGCCGAGTTCGGTCTGATAAGTCATCGTGCCGCGCATCATTAGGTTGACGGTTTGCCCGAAACTCGCGTAACTAAGGCTCAACTTGAACCCCATAAACTCGCCGACAGGCAGTTCTGTTTCACGCCCCTTAATGCCCTTGCAGGCTTCGAGCAATGCTTTGGCAGCGGGTTCTTTTTCGTAGTGCGTCACGCCGTTAATCGTCATGCCGGGAAACTTCGTGCTTGCGCTCGCCGCACCGTTTGTCATGGTGATTTCGGAGCATTTTTCTTTTTCGATGGTGTACGCCGCGATGTCTTTTTCGATACCCGCAATACGTTCCGTAACAGAAGCGATTTGTTGCGGATAATGCTTTAACAGACTGTCCTCTAAACGGAAATGCTGACTGCGGTATTCGCTTTTCAGCATACGCAGTTTTGCCACGTCGTTATCGAGAGCCATCTTCTCTGCAATGAGCGGATTACCCGCGCATAACGCTTTTATTTCGGCATACGACAAAGCCGTTTCGTCAACGTCGTCACAGGAACGCACAGGGGATTTACTGCTCATAATCTGCGCGATAAATTCCTGTTTCTTCTGGACAGTCTGCCACAAATAAGAGTCGAAAGAGCCGTTGCGTCAAGGTATTTTTTCAAGAATGTTTATTTTCGTCATGATGCACAGAATAAGTCCAATTTGTAAATTTTATTTTCATGCTTGACATTGTGCGAGATTACGAATATAATTATTCTATTACGGTATTGCTGTTTGGTTTTATGATGGAGGTCTGTGATGAAAGGGTATGTTACAGCCGAGGAACTGGCAGAGCGGTGGAATGTGTCGATACGCCAAGTTCAAATACTTTGCCAAAACGGGAAGATAGAAAACGCTTCAAAGTTTGGCGGTGCATGGGCTATCCCGGAGGACACTCCGAAACCAACGCGAACGGCGGCTAACGGAAAACCCGGACGCAAACCCAAAGAATAAACGCGAAATAAAGTAGCTGAGGGAGAAATATAATGCCAAACGGCGAATCCAACCGAATAGAATATAAGCGTGAGCTGAATGATAAACTCGAACGCTCTATTGTCGCCTTTCTTAATACAAACGAAGGTGGCTTGATTTACATTGGCATTGACGATGACGGTAAATCCATAGGTGTTTCAAATATTGATTTGGTTCAGCGGCAGATTGTTGACCGAATCAAGAATAACCTATCCCCATCCGTTCTTGGGTTATTTGATGTTGTTGTAGAAAAAGTTGATGACGTTCCCGTCATAAAAATAATAGTTTCGAGCGGCATGGAAAAACCGTATTATATACGAAATCAAGGGCGTTCTGAACGCGGCTGTTTTATCCGCGTTGGTAGTTCTGTTCAACCTATGACGACGCGGATGATTGACGATTTATATGCCAGTCATCGTCCTGTATCGCTTGGAAATATTCCTGCGCCGCGAAAAAGTCTAACCTTTGAGCAGTTGGAAATTTATTATCAAGCGAAAAAATTTAAACTCAACGAGCAATTCAAAACCTCTCTCGAATTACTTACATCTGATGGAAACGATAATTTTGTCGCTTATATGCTCGCCGATGAAAACGGCGTATCAGTCAAGGTTGCGAAATATGCCGGAACCAACAAGGTTGACCTCATTGAAAATTACGAGTATGGGTATTGCTGTCTGATAAAAGCGACAAATCAGGTGCTTGACCGCCTTGACGTTGAAAATCGCACATTCACAAAAATTACGCCAAAAGAGCGGATTGAAAAACAAATGGTTGACCGTACCGCGCTCAAAGAAGCTGTGATTAACGCCATCGTCCACAATGACTATAGCCGAAATGCAGTTCCGACTATTGAGATTTTTTCTGACCGTATAGCGATTACGTCCTACGGCGGTTTGCCGGATGGATTGTCGCGCGAGAGCTTTTTCGAGTGCTGTTCTATGCCGCGAAACCGCGAGCTTATGCGCGTGTTCCGTGATGTCGGTTTGGTTGAACAGCTTGGTTCGGGAATGGGTAGGATTTTGAACGCCTATGACAGAAGTGTTTTCAAATTTGCAGGTGACTTTTTGATTGTGACATTCCCATTTGCGGAGGGTTTCGATGTCACGGTTGGCACTAATGGCACTAATCATGGCACTAATGAAGTTGTAAATGCTATGCGTGAAAATCCTAATATTACACTTGATGGTATAGCAAAATTAACAGGATTATCTCGTCGCACGGTAGCGCGTGAAGTAGAATCATTAAAAACGGAACGTAAAATAAAACGTGTTGGCTCAACGCGCTCCGGGCATTGGGAGGTTTGCGAATGAAACATATAATTACAATTACCGACAAAGATATAACAGGCTCGGATAACTTATCTTCCGCAGAACCGCGCATAGCGGTAAACGCGGTTTTGTTTGATTGTGATGGCAACATCGCGCTTTCCTATATGGGAAAATATGATTTGCACACGTTGCCGGGCGGGGGCGTTGACCCCGGCGAAAATTACCATGCTGCGGTAAAACGTGAAGTATGGGAGGAAACAGGGTGTGAGTGTGAAATCATCGGCGAGTTGGGAAAAATAATGGAGAACCGATACGAAAATGATTTTACGCAAGAACGCTATTATTATTTTGCAAAGGTTGTCGGAGAGAAAGGCGATTTGCATTTAACCGACGAAGAAATCGCCGAAAGCACAACGGTTGAATGGCATTCAATGGAGCAAGCCATAAAAATTATTTCTGAAAAACAGCAAGACAATTATCAACGGAATTTTATTCAAAAACGCGACATTGCCGCGCTGACAGAAGCGTTGATGTGGTCGCAGACACATGATGTCCCCGGTTACGATAATTTTATCAAAATCGAACCAGTTAATAAAGGGTGGTCAAACGATACAAAATATTATATCGAAGCTGCTGATGGTCGGCGGTTGCTCCTTCGTGTAGCCGATGTTTCGGAGTACGAACGTAAAAGAAAAGAAATTGATGTAATGAAACGTATATCGGCACTTGGGATAAAAATGTCCCAACCGCTTGATTTTGGAACTTGCAATGATGGGAAAAGCGTATATCAATTATTAACTTGGTGCGATGGAGAAGAAGCAAAGGATTTATTACCGACACTTTCCGAAACCGAACAATATGTGCTTGGGTTAAAAGCGGGTGATTATTTACGAAAAATACATACGCTTGAAAATTATCCGCCGTCATCCGAGTGGTCGAAGTCATACAGTAAAAAAATCGACGGCTATATCGAAAAATATAAGAGTTGCGGTATGACTTTTGAAGGCGATAAACTATTACTTGACTATATTGATAAACACCGTTTTTTGATGGAAAACCGCCCGATGTGTTTAACGCACGGAGATTTCCATGCCGGCAACCTTGTTATCTCACCGAATAAGAAATTATTTGTGATAGATTTTCAGAGTTACAGGGTAGTTGACCCGTATTGCGCGTTAATGTCTATCATGTTCAGCGCGGATGTCAGTCCGCATTTTGCCACAGGGCAATTAAGAGGATACTTTAACGGAGAGCCACCCGAAGATTTTTGGGATTTGTTGGTCTTTTACATGGCGGTTGTTCAAGTAAACGCTATTCCGTGGTCAATACCATTCGGGCAAAAAGAAATTGATTTTGCATATAAAAGCATTGAAAACATTTTTCATTGGTTTAACAACATGAACAATCCCGTACCAACGTGGTATCTCAAAGAAATTTATATCCAATGGATAGACGGCATACCGTATAAACTTAAAGCACCGTTTGATTTTTCTTTTATAGCAAAGTACGGCAAGGTGTTCAAGGCATTTGACGAGCAGGGTTCCGGCAACATCGCTTTTGGCGTACAGAACGGCGATAAAAAATATTTTATCAAATTCGCGGGAGCGCCGAAAGAAAAATACATAGCAAACCGCGATAGCGGCGCAGTTGCCGCCGCAAGCGCGATTGAATCCTTAAAAAAAGCGGTTCCGATTTATTCGGAATTGGCGCACCCGACTTTGATTAAGTTCCTCGAAGCCGAAGAAATCGGCGGTGGGTATGCGGCTGTGTTTGAATGGGAGGACGCGGTTGGCATAGAACCGAAAGGTTCACCCGATTACATGAAGTTTATGCAAATGCCGGTTGAAAAGAAAATCCGGGCGTTTGAGGACATTATGGAGTATCACACACATGTCGCCGCGAAAGGTTATGTTGCTCTTGATTTTTACGATGGCAGTATTTTATATGACTATGAAAAAGAAAAAGTTATCATTTGCGACATAGATTTATATCAAAAATCACCTTTTCAAAACGTCGGGAACTTGGGAATCGTAGGTTCAGCAAGATATGTTTCGCCGGAGGAGTGTGTGCCGGACGCAATCATGGATGAAGTGACTAATGTTTATACAATGGGCGCGACGGCGTTCGCGTTGTTTGCGTATGGCGAACGTTCGCTGGAAGCATGGACGTTGAACACAGCTATGTATGATGTGGTGAAAAAAGCCGTCAGCGACGAACGAAACGAACGGCAGCAATCGATTGTACAGTTGATTAAGGACTGGAGTTTAGCAAAGTGAACGTTCGTTTTATTAAAGATATTACTGATTTCATATTCATTTCTGACACACCTTACAAAGTTGATGTACTGCTTTTACCGGGCAGCAGTGACCCTGCTATTCCCGAAAAGGCAGCAAAATTGTACGCAAAAGGATTTGCGCCGTTTATCGTTCCATCCGGCGGTGTGAGTGTCAAGACTGGCAAATTTGGTGGAGTTAAACACAAGGTCGAGGTTTACAATGGCGACTATAAAACCGATTGCGAATTTTACACGGATGTTTTGATAAAAAATGGCGTTCCTGCTGCGGCGATTTTAAGTGAGGACAAATCGGGATATACAAAGGAAAACGCCGCGCTTTCTCGCAAAGTTCTTGATAAACACGGTATCGCCGTTAATAGCGCGATTGTTGTATGCAAATCATTCCATGCCCGCCGTTGTTTGATGTGTTACCAGTTTGCGTTTCCAGATTCTAAAATACATATTATTCCTGTTGATGTGTATGAAATTAGCCGCGAAAACTGGCACACATCAGAATACAGCATTGAGCGTGTATTAGGTGAGTTGGCTCGTTGCGGGAATCAGTTTACAGATGAATTTCAAAATCTACGGGGGAAAATATAGCATGAATGTTGAAATTGTGACTTGTGTGATGATACAGAATCCCGAAACTAACAAGGTTCTTGTGCATGACCGCAAATTGAAATATCCGGGATGGTCTTTCCCCGGCGGTCATGTTGAACGCGGTGAGAGTTTCTATGATTGCGCCGTGCGCGAGGTCAAAGAAGAAACTGGACTTGAAGTTAGAAACCTCGAATATTGCGGTGTAGTCCATTGGGTGAACCGTGACGATGACGGTCGTTATCTTTGCTATATGTATAAAACAACGGAGTATGGCGGTGAACTTATTAAAAAAAGTGATGATGGCGAAAGTGAGAATTACTGGCTCGGCATTAAGGAATTACTTGATTCACCCAAAGAAAAACTCTCCTCTGAGCATTATTGTTTTTCGCCGTTATTCCACGAATACGGTAAATACAGCGAGGTTCTCATTTTATGGAGCGGCGATGAATCGACTTGGGAAACACATTATAAGTAGGTGAGGTAAATTATGGCACACGGAATAATTTTAATTGGTGCAAACGGAGCGGGCAAGTCCACGCTTGGGCGGGAACTTGCCCGTGTGCTTAACTTTACCCATTTTGATGTAGAGGATTATTGGTTTTACAAAACCGATATACCATATACTGCCGAGCGCCCATGTGACGAGAGAAATGAATTGTTGCTTGCGGACATGAAGAAGCACGGCTCTTTTGTAATGTCCGGTAATGTTTCCGGGTGGAGCGATGATTTACTACCCATGTTTGACCTTGCTGTTCTTATGAAAGCGCCAAAAGATGTGCGCATGAAGCGTATAGAAGAACGTGAATATGCTCGTTGGGGCGACCGCGTTCTTGAAAGCGGCGATATGTATGAGTCGCAACAAAAATTTAAGAGTTTTGCCGCAAACAGGGATGTTTCCAAACTTGAAAAGCAAGTAGAATTATTCCCATGCCCGGTGATTGAAATTGACAGCACGGAAGATTACCGCGTTTTTGCAAAAAATATCGCCGAACGCTTCTATACAAAACCGAATGAACCGTGGCGGATAATTACATATCCGCTCGGTAAATTAAAATCATATCGCTTCACAGTCATTTTCGCACAATATGGAAAAGTTGGCGGCGGTTGGTTGTATGCTCGGTACAAAGACCGCGATACATGGGAAACAGCAGGCGGTCATATCGAAAAAGATGAAGCACCGCTTGACTGTGCCAAACGCGAACTCCGTGAAGAAACAGGCGCGGAAAAATTTTATATCCATCCCGCGTTTGATTATGCTGTTCATAGGTCAAAAGAGTTTTCCTACGGTCAAGTATTTTTCGCGGATGTTGAAACCCTCGGTGACTTACCGACGGGGTATGAAATGCGCGAGGTTAAGACGTTCCCGAATATACCCGACGTTATGACATATCCTCAAATATTACCTGTACTTTTTAACGAATTACAAAAATGGCTCGGACTTACGGATAAGCCGGATGAGTATTGGGATATTCTTGACGAGAATCGTCAGCCGACAGGTAGGATTCACAAACGCGGAGACCTTTTGCCCGATGGTGATTATCATCTTGTCGTTCGGGCTTGGATAGTGAACGACAAAGGCGAATTTTTAATTACGCGCAGAGCATTCAACAAAGTCGGCTGGCCCGGAATGTGGGAAATTCCAAGTGGCAGCGCAACGGCAGGAGAGGATAGTTTAACCGCAACAATTCGTGAAGCACAAGAGGAAAGCGGACTTGTATTGTTACCAGAAAACGCTGAGCTATTCAACACATACCGACGCGGAAATAGTTTTTATGATAACTGGTTGTTCCGTCAAGAATTTGGTATTGGCGATGTAGTGTTGCGTGAAGGTGAAACCATAGATGCCAGTACCGCAACTTGGAACGAGATTTCTATGATGATGGAGCGCGGTGAATTTATCGGGCGGGAAGTATTTCAAGAATTTAATTTGTTGGAGGAACTTGTGTGACGGTGAATCTTATTGAGTT
>Ga0082212_10007279_pt1 | contig 14680 bp, 8 predicted proteins | sample TergutNt197P3_FD_71548 | JGI IMG/M metagenome (GOLD analysis project Ga0082212, IMG submission 71548) | Neocapritermes taracua P3 segment gut microbial communities from Petit-Saut dam, French Guiana - Nt197 P3 | ecosystem: Host-associated > Arthropoda: Insects > Digestive system > Gut ... | reverse complement strand
GCAGAAATCCCGCTCGCGGACCACGCAACATTTTGTGGCTCGTGCTGCTGACGATGTCGCAATGTGGAACCGGATCGGGATGCATTCCGGCGATAATGATTGCGTTGATATGCGCGATGTCGGCCACGAGATAGGCGTCGATTTCCCTTGCGATTTCCGCGAAATCGGCGTATTCGATCCGGTGAGGATAGGCTGTTGCACCGACCCAAATCATTTTCGGGCGTTCTTTCAACGCAATTTCGCGGATGTGTGTCATGTCGAACCGTCCCGTTTCCGGGCTGGGACCATAAGGCACCTGTACGTAATCCCGACCGGAAAAATTGACTTTCCAACCGTGTGTCAGGTGACCGCCTTCCGGCACAGGCATCCCCATGATTTTTTCGCCGGGTTTCAAAATCGACCGATAAACTGCCTGATTCGCCGGTGAGCCACTGTACGGCTGTACGTTAGCATGTTCGGAACCGAAAAGTGTTTTCGCCCGTTCAATGGCCAAATTTTCGATGACATCGACGAATTCGTAACCCTCGTAGTATCGGGCACCCGGGTAACCTTCACAATATTTATTGGTCAGGTTCGAACCGCAGGCTTCCATGACGCTATATGAGGCATAGCTTTCGGACGCAATCATTTTCAGTGTTGAGGCTTCGTAAGCCGTCTGCTTTTGAATCAAGTCGTAAATTTCAGAATCATTTTGCTTCAAATGGGGATAACGCTCAACGGACTGGGACATGGAATTTCGCTTTCTATTTCAAAAAACTCAAACGGACATAAAACGGCTATGGCCAACTGACGCAAAATTATACATCGTTTTCAGAAAATCGTGAATGGTTACCGTTTGAATACTTTATTTCACCACAAAATTCACCATCCTGCCCGGCACGACGACCGCCTTGACGATTGTTTTACCGGCCAGCAGTTCGGCGACTTTCGCGTCGGATTTGGCAAGTGCTTCGGTTTGTGCGGCGTCGAGGTCGGCGGGTACGTCGAGCTTTGCCCGCAGTTTGCCGTTGATCTGCACGGGAATTGTCAGCGTGTCCTCCTTAATGAGCGATTCGTCATACGTCGGCCACGGTTCGTAAGCCAATGTTGATGTGCCACCAGCGCAATCACCCGGGCCGCCGAGCAGTTGCCAGAGTTCCTCGGCAAGGTGCGGCGCAAACGGCGACAGTAACAGCACAAATTGCCGCATCGCCGACTTGGGTCGGATGTCCTGCTTGAGGAAATAATTCGTAAACTCCATCATTTTCGCAATCGCCGTGTTGAAGAGCATGTTGTCGATGTCGTGCGTCACGCCCTTGATCGTTTTGTGCAACACGCGATTCTGTTCGGCTGTTGGTTCGACCTCTTGTACACAGTCGAGCAACACGGTTTTTTCATCAATGTCATTGGGCACCATCATGCGCCACACGCGGTCGAGAAAGCCGCGCACGCCGCTCACGCCGTCCATCGACCACGGCTTAACCGCTTCGAGCGGCCCCATGAACATCTCGTAAAGACGCAACGAATCGGCACCGTAATCGCGAACCACGTCGTCCGGGTTGACCACGTTCCCGCGACTCTTCGACATTTTGAACGAACGGTTGTCGATGACGATAGTTTCATCGTCGGCAAGAACGAACGACTCCCCCTTTTTCACGATCTGCGTGACGTCGAGTTTGACGGGGGTAAGAGATTCTTTTGTTTTTCGGTGAACAAAGTCGTTACCGTCGGCTTCCGCTTCTTTAGAAGATACCCAATCACCATTCGCCGTTTGAAAGCCGGTAAATTCCATCTCGCCGAGGATCATGCCCTGGTTGACGAGTTTCTGAAACGGTTCGGGCATCGAAAGGTAGCCGCGATCATACAGCACCTTGTGCCAAAACCGCGCGTAGAGCAAATGCAGCACGGCGTGTTCCGCCCCGCCAACGTACAGGTCAACCGGCATCCACGCTTTTTCGATTTCGGGATCGACGAAAGTCTTGCCGTTTTTCGGATCGAGAAAGCGCAAATAGTACCAGCACGAACCGGCCCATTGCGGCATCGTGTTCGTTTCGCGTTTGTAGCGTTTGCCGTCAAGCGTCACGTACAGCCAACTGTCCGGGGCTTTTTCAAGCGGCGGTTCCGGCGAGTTGTGTTTGGCGTCAAACGCGATTTCCTTCGGCAGGTCAACCGGCAAATCCTCCGGTGTCAACGCCCGAATGCGACCGTTCGGTTGACCGGCGTTATCACCACTGTCGTCAAGTTCGTGCAGAATCGGAAACGGTTCGCCCCAAAAATGCTGACGGCTGAACAGCCAGTCGCGCAATTTATAATTGACGGCCTTGCGTCCCAATCCGGCGGCGGCAAGATCGGCGGTGATGCGTTCCTTGAACTCGGCGGTCGGCATTCCGTCGTACGGGCCGCTGTTAATCGCCGTGCCGTCTTCGATGAAAGCGGCTTCGAGGTTGGTGTTCGATGCTTCCTCCTGAAGCCTGAAGTCAGAAGCCTGAAGCCTGTCCACGACCGTGACGATCGGAAGGTCGAATTGTTTGGCGAACTCGAAATCTCGCGTGTCGTGTCCCGGCACGGCCATGATCGCACCGGTGCCGTAGCTGATGAGCACGTAATCGGCAATCCAAATCGGTATGCGTTCGCCGTTGACCGGATTGATTGCATACGAACCGGTGAACACGCCGGTTTTCTCTTTCGCCAGGGCGGTGCGGTCGAGATCGCTTTTCCGTGCCGCCTGTTCGCAATACGCCGCCACTGCCGCCGCTTGCTCCGGTGTGGTCAATCGCTCAACGTAGGGATGCTCCGGTGCGATGACCATGTACGTTGCCCCAAACAGCGTGTCAGGCCGCGTCGTGTAAATGCGCAGAACATCATCGCCGGGTTTACGGGGAAAAGCAGGCTTCGGACTTCGGACTTCGGACTTCAGGGTTTTGCTTCGTACCTCTTCCTCTGAAGCCTGAAGCCCGAAGCCTGAAGCCTGAATATAAAAATCCACTTCCGCCCCTGTGCTGCGTCCGATCCAATTCCGCTGCAACAGTTTGATGCTTTCCGACCAGTCGAGCGATTCGAGGTCATTCGCAAGACGGTCGCCGTAAGCGGTGATGCGGAACATCCACTGACGCATCGGCATACGCACAACCGGGTGGCCGCCGCGTTCGCTCAGGCCGCCGATGACTTCCTCGTTGGCCAAAACGGTTCCCAAAGCCGGGCACCAGTTGACCGGCGTATTGCTTTGATACGCCAAACGGTGTTCGTCGCGGTATTTTTCAGCGGCCAATTCGCCGTCCGCACGCACGTCATCGGGTATCGGCAGTTCCGCAATGGGACGGCCTTTTTGCTGCTCGTGATCGAACCAGGTATCGAACAGCACGAGAAAGATGAACTGCGTCCAGCGAAAATAATCAACGTCGGTTGTTGAGAGTTCGCGGTCCCAATCGTAACTGAAACCGAGCATTTTCAACTGCCGCCGGAAGTTGTTGATGTTCTCGCCGGTGATCGTTCGCGGGTGGATGCCGGTTTTTTTCGCCTGCTGTTCCGCCGGAAGACCGAAGGCGTCCCAGCCCATCGGGTGCATGACGCTCGTTCCGCGCATTCGCTGGTAGCGGCACACGATGTCGGTGGCCGTGTAACCCTCCGGGTGCCCGACATGCAACCCCGCCGCACTCGGATACGGGAACATGTCGAGCACGTACATTTTTTTCGCGTTTTGATTTGGGAGTCGTGGTGCCGCAAAGGTTTGATTGTCTTCCCAATATTTCTGCCATTTCGCTTCAATAATTGCGGGGTTATATCGCATGATTTATGTATTTCGTTTCAGGGTTTTTGTTGCAAAAAAATCGAATTGCTTCCATTTTATCACAACTCCCAATACTGAAAAGAAGCGCAGAATCAAAGTCACAAGTGTGAGAGTGGGGTGGAAAGATTTGCAGGATATTGATATTGGATAAATTAGAGTCTATTTGAAATCCCGTTAAAGTGAGGATTTTTGTAATTTGTCGCGATAATGCAATTTTTGGGTGTTTTCATTGGGTTCGAGGTGTCACAGGAGCAACGCGATGTTTGCCAGTTTGACCATCGCTTCTAACACTACTCAGAAACCCGTTCACGCTGTTCGGCGATGGCATTGAGAAACACTCGGCGAATGGCATCGTAGCCGCGAATATTCGGGTCTTCGAGATTATAGTGAAACCAATACGTCGGGTCATCCGAACAGTAGGTCGCCCGCCACCATTGCGAGCAGTGAATCCCGTGTCCCAGAAAGACGTCGTGCATCGGTACGGCAATCACGTTGTCGTGTCGGGTTGCGCATTCGTGCAACACGGTGTTATAAGCGTCCAAAATTTTCATGCAATCCGGCCAGGCGGGCAAAAAGGCACTCGGAGCATCGCCGACACCATCGGTGGGATCATAAATGTCGGCAAGAAAAATCAGACAACCGCCCGGGAACTTGTCACTGATTCCCGTCACCATGCGGTCGAGGCGGTCGCGAAAATTGTCAATCCAGGGTTGGGCCTGTTCAAGCGTCGCGCCGTACATCGCCCCTTCGCGCGGCGGGGTGCGCCCGTAATTGTGGATAAGGTCGTTCCCACCGGTGGTCATGACAACAATGCCAAACACGTCCTCTGATTGCACGGGAAAACGCGAATCGTCCTCAATGTGCATCACGTGATGTAGTGACGTACTGCCTGACACGGAGATGTTGAGCATGGTGATGTTCGGCAACACCGCTTGCAGGCACATTCCCCGCATTTCAGGAAACTCGTCCGGCGGATTCTCAAGCAGACGCGAAACGTAATTGTGCGGGGCATCGACGCCAAACCCCGCCGTGACACTGTCGCCGATTCCCAACAGCAGAACGTTGCGTTCCGACCAAACACCTTGAAACGGCTCTCGCGAGACAGGCGGCCCAGCCGGTCCGGAACCCATTGGGCGATAGTACGTGAAGCGAAAGACGACGCTGTACGCCAGCAGTATGAGAATGATGCCCACCCAAAACAATCGCCGCCGCCACAAGGTAAACCACCACCGCCATGAGAAAAGACCGCTTTGCCATGAGGATGACGACGGACGCAGATTCGGGATATGCGACGGTTGATCGGTCATGAGTACATTCGGCTTTCATTGACAATGACTATTGACAACACAAGGCAATACCGGAAAGTGTCAGGTAAGGGCAACAAATCGCTTCGTGAAAGTGCGAAACCGGAACAAAGGCGTTATCGGGAATCGGTTGCGGATTGGTCGCTGTTGCTGTTGGGCTGACCGTCGGCGGACACGAAAAACCGGAAGGATCGGCGACGCGGGTTGCTTCGGCGATAACGGAATCCGCTTGAGGGTTAAACTTTGGGTTGAGCAGGGCTTCGAGGACGGGAAAAGCGTCTCCGCCGGTCAACAGGAGTAAAGCCTGTTCGTGTCCTTCTTGCGCAAAGGCGAGAAACTGACGAATCGCGCCGACCATGCCCCAAAACAGCCCCGCTTCAATTGCCGCCGTGGTATTCCGTCCGGGATAGGTGGGAAACCGTAAGTCATCCGCTTCGATCATCGGCAGGCAATGCGAAATTTTTTGCAGTGCTTCTGCCGCCGCTTGAAAGCCCGGCATGATCGCGCCTCCGAGAAACCGACCGTCTCCGGAAACCACGTCAAGCGTTGTGGCCGAACCCAAATCAACAATAAGAACCGGCTCATCACGCTTGGTTAGACAGGTCGCTGCCAGGGCGTTGCACAAGCGGTCGAGGCCGACTTTGTCCGGTTCGTCAACTTCAATGGGCATACGAATATCGCGTTGCGATAAGACCCGCACCACGTCTTGAGGGCGATTTTCGCTCAACCATGATGTCAGAAGCGACAAACTATCGTCATTGACACTGGAAATCAACCATTTGGTTCCGGCGTCAAGCGGCTCCTCACGAAGTCCCAAATCCAGTTGCGAGAATTGAGGCAAGTTCTCAATGATAACCTGTTTGGGCTGTGGTAAACCGCCGGCCGGGACGATTCCTTCCGCCAAATAGCGTCCGAATTTCATGCGGCTGTTGCCAAGATCGACCGCAATTAGCTCTTTCGTACTCATTTTCCCTACCTTGCCTGGAATGATGCTGAATCCATTGCTCTTTGACTGTCGGCACTGTTAGACAATTATATCATACATTCCCTGAATGTAACCCGCCACCAGAATCCGTAGATAATTGTGCGTTTTCTAAATAATGGGGCAAGGGAGACCGATATTTGCAATAACCGCTAAAATTTACACAAATTACTGAATCGATATATTTGTTTCAGCCGATAAGCACAGTGGGGGTGTAAACATCACGAAAAGCGAAGGAACGGAAAAATGTCCAAATCAAAACAAATCACAACAATTGTCGCCATATTATGTTGCGTCATTTTATCGGACGCAGGCATCAAAGCGGAAGGTCCGCGTGCGTTTTTCAATGGGTTGTTCGGTTCGGCGAGCAAGGTGAGTGCCGATCCCAAGGCGGATTATCCGCTTGACGAAACTAACGGTCCCTGGATGATTTACGTCAAGAATTATGACGGCCCGAACGCCCGTGAGGATGCTCGTGCCTTGGCCTTGGAACTGCGGCAAAAGCATGGTTTTAACGCTTATGTGTATCACAAGCAATTCAACCATGCCCAGATGCTTGAAGAAGAGGAAAAAAACAGGCAACTGGAAATGGAATTTCGTATGACGTTGCATCAGAATGATATCGAAGACATGCCTTTCCACAAGCCACGCTACACAACGAAATTTGTCAACGGGAGCATGGCGGACGAATTTGCCGTGTTGGTCGGCGACTTCCAATCCATTGACGACAAGGACATCACCAAGGCGTATGAAAAGATCAGAACTCTGGAACCGGATTGTATCCTTGCTCAGTTGGAACGTGACATCGCCCTGGCCGAACGGACAGGCAACGGTTTCAGCAGAACCACGATGATTGATTTACAACGATTTGATATGCGCGACCAAAGTAACGGCTCTGTCCGACCGTTGGCCAAGGCGATGAAGGTTACCAACCCGATTCTGCCGCCGGAATATTTTGTCAACCGGGTCGATGATTTTGTGCAGAAACTGAACTCCGAAACACGATACAGTCTGTTGCGTTGTCAGGGCAAATACACAATTATGGTCGGTGAGTATCGTGGGTCTGCTGTCATTGTTGCCTCGAAAGATAAGCAAGAAGCGGAAAAGAACGAAGGCATACTCCAACAATCCAACCAACTTGCCAGAGCCGGGGATCGTGCGGAACAAGTTTGCGAAGCTCTTCGTTTGAAAAATTATGAAGCCTACACGTTTCACGACCGTACAAAAAGTATTGTCACCGTCGGCAGTTTCAATTCGCTGGGAAAAACCGACCACAACGGCGATGTGACCGAGTTTCATGCGGAAATCGCCGGAATTATTAAGACCTTTGCATGGGACCCCGAAGTGGATAAGGAAGCTTATCGAGCATCGCCGGACGAACCATACCAAATAGGTAAAAGAATCATGGGTGTCTCATTGCTACCCTTCCCGGAACCGATCGAAGTGCCAAAACCCTTCATCAATTATAACCGGCGGTAACAATGCGAAATGCCGATTGCGGTGAGCCATTTTTTCCGACGGCATCGATTGAGTCTCTCAAAGCCCGGGCGGCGATCATTCGGCAAATCCGCGTTTTTTTTGAATCCCACGGTTTCCTCGAAGTCGAAACGCCGGTGCTGTCGCAGGATACGGTGGTTGATCGTTATCTCGAACCGTTTGTTGTGTCGGTCGGCGACAATACGTTGTATTATTTGCAAACCTCGCCCGAATTTGCGATGAAACGCATGATTACCGCCGGAGCGAAAGCCATCTTTCAAATCGGACGGGTTTTCCGACGGGGTGACTTCGGACAGATGCACAACCCGGAATTTACGATGCTCGAATGGTATCGCACCGGCGATGATTACGCGGCGGGCATCGCATTTTTGAGCGACCTGACCGATGCCATTCTCCAACGCAGCAAGTCAAATCTCGTGACGTTCCGGCAACTGTTCGCCGAACATGCCCACCTCAACCCACACACAGTCGATTGCGGTCAATTACGGGATTACGCTTGCAATTCGGACATCACATTTCCCGAATCGTTTGGTCTGGCCGAATATGACCGCGAAAACTGGGTTGACCTGATTTTTTCCGAACGCATCCAACCGACTCTCGGCAAAGACGAACCGATGATTGTCATCGACCATCTTTCCTCTCAGTCGCAATTGGCTAAAACTCGCAAAATCAGCGACGACACAGGCGAGTTCGACGTTTCCGAGCGTTTCGAATTGTTCGTCGATGGGCTGGAACTGGCCAACGGTTACCACGAACTGCTCGATGCGGATATTCTGCTTGACCGTATTCGGGCGACCAACGCTTTGCGCATCGCCGACGGTAACGCCCCGTTGCCGGAAGAAAGTCGCCTGCTCGATGCCATGCGACACGGTCTTCCTGCATGTTGCGGTTGTGCGTTGGGACTCGACCGCCTCGTCATGGCCGCTCTGAAAACTCGCAACATTGCCGACGTGATCGCCTTCCCGTGGGACAGGGCGTAATGACAAGCGATTTCTGAAAAGCGATTCCGGTTCTCGATTCCATCCGTGTCTCCGTGGCTCCGTATGAAAAAATCTCTTGTTTAGGTGGGTGTCATTTCGTATGATGCAACGTTATTTTAGGTAAAATGCCATTCTTGTACGCAAGTCTGTTAAAATCAGTAAAATACACAACCAAGGAGAAATGTACATTGAAAAAAAACGTAAATCTAAATATAAAAACAGCCACTTTGATTATTGTCACGGCTGTGTGCGTATGTACGGTATTGAGCGGCTGTCGGGGTTTTTCGATCGGACCACGGGACGGGTTGTTTGGAATTCCGATTGAATTTTCAAAACGCGAAAAACTTCCGAAAAGTTCGTTAGACGAATTACACGAGATCATACTGGCCGATAATGCGGCACGAGAGATGCGGCAACGGAACGACTACACGGCGGGAGTTGCAACCGGTTGGCTCGACGTGTCGGAAGCTCCCAGTGCCGACGATTGGTATGCCGGAATAACATCAACCGAAGGTTCGTCAAGCGAGGAGCCGCAACATGCAACGACGGACAGCGGCATCGTGCAAGTGTCTTACGCACAACATGATGCTTCTCAGGGAATCGTCAACACGGCGATGCCGCGAGAAACGTTGTCGGGGCAATACACCGGAAACAACGTCGCAGTACCGGTTCCGTTGGAGCAAGACAAATGGGTGGCCAATTTGGAATTGGAACGCTACCGTGACGGGAAAACCGAACAGTTGCCCGAATCGCCCTGGCGGTGGCGGCATCGCGGGATTGAGGAAATACTGATTTTGCCGCAGGAACATCAGCCGAATTGGTTAGCCTTGTCGCGGCACGAAAACGCATTGGTGCGCGGCAATACGTTGATTACATTGGCTCGGGCAGGCGATACGCAAATCGGCGAAGCACTGGTTGCGTTGATCAACGACGTTTCGCGATCAAATGCGATGCGCTGCGCGGCGGTTGAGGCACTGGCGTCGTTGCCATCGACTAAGCCCGAAACGCTGATGCAACTGTCGGACACGTATTGCGATTACACTGATGCCAACGGTCAACGTCGCGGCGGCGTGCCGGATTTGGCCATTGAAGTGTTGTACGCTTTGGCGACCAAAATTCCGATTTCTAACGCTCCCTGCTTTGTGCGACCGCTCGAAAGCCGCGATGCCAAAGTGCGATTGGCTGCCGTCTGTCTCTGGCGGGATCATGTTCCGCAACAATCGGGGCAGGGGCAAGCAATGTTACCCGATTGCGTTGTGCGTTATTGTGGCGACCCGAACACGGCGATACAGGAAGCGGCACTGACCGCCGTGGCACGTTGGCGTCACACGCAGGCAATGGCCAGTCTCGATTTGGGCTTGCGGAATCCGAAAGCGTCGGTGCGCATCGCGGCGATACACGGACTGGCCATTCTGCAAACGGACGAATCGGTTGCCTTGCTTCTGTCGCTGGTTAACGATCCGTCATCGGCCATACGCGCCGAGGTCGTAACCGCACTCGGACAGGTTGGACTGCATGACAAGGTGTATCAAATGTGTGACGATCCCGGCTGGGAAGTGCGCAAAGCGATTGCACGGGAGTTGGCGAAATCGAATAACCCGCGTTCGCATTCCATCTCGCAAAAATATTTGCGCGACACTAGCACTCAGGTGCAACTGGCGACGCTGGAGTCGTTACGGCATTGGCACCCGGAATCGACGGCGGAATTGTTATTCGAAGCGATGGGCGGCAATGCACTCGAAACCCGATATGCGGCGACCGAAATGCTCGCGCAATATTGGGAACCGGCGCGGCAATACATGGCAAACGGTCGCACGGAGGTTCGCAAACAACAGTATCAGCAATTGGCCGCGCAGTTTGAGCATGATCGTCAAACGGGGGCATTCCAAGCTTCAGGCTTCAGGCTTCAGGAAACGGCACAAAGCATCAATCCTGAAACCCGAAGTCTGAAGTCCGAAGCCGTGAACGCACCGACGCAGGCCGATGAAAATCGCGTGCGCATGTTGCTGACACAATTGCAACACGGTGGCACGCCGCAACAGTTTCATCACACGCTTGCGCAACTGGCCGAGACCGGCCCCGTGTTGTTGCCGATTCTGGAGCAGATTGCCATCGTCGAAGGCCGACCTTTGCACGATGCGGTTTTCCGTCAAGTGTTGCCAAACGTCGATTCGCTGTTCGGAATTTTGTGCCGACTTGAGAATAACGATGCCGGTCAGCGTCGGGCGGCGATTGCCGAGTTGGTCGGCGAGACGAAATTCGGCGAGGTTTCGCCGTTGTTGTACCGGCAATTGGCCGCACATGCGAGTCGTGAAAACGATGACATCGTGCTGCAGCGGCTTTGGGATTTTATTGATCGTCAGGCGGAAAAACTCACGAATGCGTCGGAACAAGTGGCACAGCAACAGCAGGAGATGTTCTCACGTGAGCTTGCGCAACTTTGCCAATCGCTGACGTTCACCTCACTGGGGCATGCGTCGCCGGAGTTGCACCGTCGGGCTTGTGTGCATCTGCGCGAGTACGGTCAACCCGATGCCATTCCGGCTTTGCTGGCCGAGATCAATCACCCGACGACATCGGTGTCTCGTGCTGCATTGCAGGCACTGGCCCAAGTCGGCACGATGGAATGTGCTCCGCAGGTGCGACCGTTGTTGACACATACGCAGCCGCTCGTGGTTGTCGATGCGGCACTTGCCCTTGACCATTGGGGTGACCCCGCCGGTCAAAACGCACTCGAACGCTTGGCCGCTTCCGGCGACCGAACGACGAAATTGGCCGTTGTGCAAGGCATTAAAAAGAACCTCGACCGCAAGTACGTGCCGCTACTCGTGCGTTTGCTAGACGAATCGGGTGCGATTCGCCAGGAAGCTCTCGATGCCCTGCCGCTTGCCGCCGGACACGATGTCGTCCCGCCGCAGGAACTGGCGTATTACTCGACGCAGGAACGTGTTGATCTGTGGAAACAGTGGGGGAGGTAAACGAAAGGGAAAAGGGAAAGCGTTAGCCACGTCACCCTGTGACGCGCAAAGGGGAGGACATGCAAACCATCAACCACATTTCACATTACTTCATCGCGTTGGCGTTACTCAGCGCAATGAGCGGTTCGATGTTTGCGCAGGAACTCGGTTATTCCGGCGTCAGTCCGGTCAACAACAGCTTCGGCGGTGTGGCCGTGGCCGCTCCGATTGACGGAACAGCCGCGATTTACTGGAACCCGGCCACTCTTTGTGCGTTTAATAAACGGGAATTTCAATTCGGTTTCGGGCGAACCAATCCGCCTTTTTACGGTGACGAAAGTTTGGCGTACACCGTTCTTATTCCGGCGGTTGCCATTCTCTGGTTGTACAGTGTGGCCAATGACTCAAAAGACGACGATTATTGGGAACGCAATCGCAATAATTCATCATACAACAAGTACGACGATATGCCCAAAAAAGAGCCGGAGCCAGTGGAGCACGATTCATCGCCGGAACTCCCAACGGTGCGCGGTTTCCATATCAGCTATGTCAACAAGACAGACTCAAATTCGCATTGGAATTACGGCTTTGCGATGACCGAAATGGGGCAGCGAAAGCAGCGTTTTTTACTCAATCCCACGACCGGCGAGGTCGAAGGCGTGCAAATTTATCGCGTCAAGACGATTGAATTCACGCCGGCTGTTTCGTGGTGGAACAAGCGGAATCTGTCGTTTGGCATTTCGCCGATTCTGTCCGTTGACGAATTTCCCAACGCATCGTTGCCGGCAAGCGGGGACTATACCTTTCTCGGCGACAAGCGGGGCCACGTCGGGCTTGGCCTGCAATTGGGTATGTTTTATGCGGCGAAAAGCGACTTCAATTTCGGTTTCAGCGTCAAGAGTCCGTCCTGGATTCCCCGACAGACGTACCGTTGGGAAAACACCGGCGACGGCAGTCTCCGCGTGCGTCGCAGCGATTTTTCGCAGGACACGCCGTTGCGATTTGCGTTCGGGGCATCCTACACCGGGTTCAAAAAAGCCTTGATTGCGGCGGATGTTCGCCATTACGATTTCGGGCATGTCCATTCGTTTTACGATTTTTCGTCAAACGGCAAAAGACGGACGGCCACTTCGCTCGGTATCGGGGTACAATATCATATCTTGCCGGGCGTGATGTTGAGGGCAGGTTATCAGTTTACCGACGCGAACTGCAATTCGTTTGACGACCTGGTCTTCAACACGACGCTGCCGATTCAGAGCGGGCATTCGACGCACTACGGTCTCAGCTTCGGTGATCTCGACAGTTGGGACATGACGTTTTCCGGTTCCCATTCGTTCGGCAACCAAACGATTCACCTGGCCGACGGTCGAAAGTTAAACGCCAACCCCAACGGCAGCACCTTCTGGTGGGGACTGCGATTCCGTTTTTGAAACATACAATGTTAATCCAAAGAAAGTCATAAGTCAAATCAGAGCCACACGTTTAGAGAGCGTCTGTCTATTTTACGTTACAAATCCGTGTGGCGGCGAGTTGCTTTTTTTTTAATTTCGTTTTGCGTTTTTTTTCGGAGCCAGTGGTGGCCGTTGTGGAGTAGCGTCCAGAGGCCGACCGTCGTTTTTGCGCCGGTCAGGGCGCGACGCGAAAATCGATCCAAGGCCTGGTCTTGTGCGGTAAAGAGGAAGGAATTTGTGCAAAAAAAAACTTGACTCAAGACTCCCCGAATGACACAAGACCATTTTTTATACCCCATCACCCACTCAACCCCAATAGCCGGACGCAATCTCAGCGCGTGGCTCTGAATTGACATTGTGTGATTTACTTCCTCAACTCCAGCAGAGCCAGTTCCTCGAATTCGGCCAGCCAGCCGTCGGCTTCGTCATCGTCTCCGAACCACCTGTCCTTCTTGCGGTAAGAGCGTGCGTGTTCTTCGGCCAGGAAGTCGCAAAGGCTCTCATCCCAGGCCTTGTGGTCGGCTTTCCCATCGTCATAATAACCGAGTAACGACGGCATTGGGGGTTCAATGATTGGGGCAGGCACATCAGGTTCACCGTCCGGTTCTTCCGGCGGTACCCAAGTGCCGCGTGCGATAATGCTTGCATTTCCCATGATGGTGACGACAAAATCGTTTTGCGTCCATATCCCGCGGTCGCACTCTTGCGTCCAACCTTCGGCGTAACTCAAACTGACGGTCGGTGTTGTCCGTGGCGTTGAAATCGTGAGATTCTCAAAGCCGATAAACTCATGGGAATATGATCCGACGGCGTTTGTGGCCGTGCCGTAACCTTCCGTAAACGTGTAAACGTCACTGCCGCGCGAGCCGGTGTGCAGAACGGCGTTGTTCGCATCGTCCAGATTGATGACGGTGACTTGTTCCGCGTACCAGACACGGTAACACTGATCTTCGCTGCGACGCTCGAAGAAAAGATCGTTCATAATGATGATCGAATCGTTCTCTCCATAAATGTATGCACTGTTATGTTTGCCTGCTCCGAAGGCATTGATGACGTTCACATTGACGATTTCGATGCGTTGCCCGCCGTTGTCCATGACAAACAGGTTGTCGGCCACGGTGAAATGGGCAGAAGCGGTTTCGTCACTGATGATCGTGACCGTATCGAAAGTGGTGTCGTTGGTACCAAAATCGACACCGGCCTTACCGTCAATAACAATGGTATCCACATCATCCCATGCCAACTGCAATTCGTTGAATGTTCCCCGGCTGCCGTTGATATGGAAGGTGTCACCGTCGCCATATCTGCCGCTGAGCAGCGTCAACGTGTTTCGCTGTTCGGGATTGCCAAGAAACGCAAGCGATTGGTTCATTCCCCAGTCGCCGAACGAGAAGTCCACGGTCAATGCGGAATTATATGAAGCGGTTGCCGTAATCTCAATGCCGTCCAAATATTCCAGTTCATCTTCAAACACCAGTTGGCCGACGTCATTCAACACCACGATGCAGATGCCGTTTCGTATGATGCCCTCGTAATCCGGGAGATATGTGTAAACCGTTGGTAGAATCGTCCAATGCACGTTTTCCAGTTCCGGCATGGTCAACCGGAGCGTATAACTCCCGTCAAACAGTTGAATATCGGCGGAAACAAGTTCGGACGTAATGTCTTCATAGACGGTTTCCACAACGAGGCAATAATCCCCGATTAGCCCTGCAGGTATGGTGATATTTTCCGTCCTGAACA
>Ga0082212_10007278_pt1 | contig 14681 bp, 8 predicted proteins | sample TergutNt197P3_FD_71548 | JGI IMG/M metagenome (GOLD analysis project Ga0082212, IMG submission 71548) | Neocapritermes taracua P3 segment gut microbial communities from Petit-Saut dam, French Guiana - Nt197 P3 | ecosystem: Host-associated > Arthropoda: Insects > Digestive system > Gut ... | reverse complement strand
AGATTACACGCCTATCGGCAAGTTCCGGCAGTCTGACGGCATTGATTATGCATTGCGGGTGCTGCAGCGTTATTTCCGGTTCCGATTCGAACGTGATGAAGAAAATCATGTGATTTACATCAAATGAAAACCATTATTAATCTTCTAATATTTAGTGCCTATGTAAAATTCCAATTCATGTAATTACAAAAAAAAGCGCCGACAAGCGTCCAAACTTTGGTCGGCGCAAAAATCAACACTTTTTTTAGTATTAACTTTACAAATGACAAAGGTATGAATTATTTTTTAAAGTCGGGGCATGATAAAGAAAAAAAGCCACGACGCAATCAAATTTTAAGAATTATGCGTATTAGTTCGTTTTTACTTTTTTTCTGCAGCATCGTAATCTTTGCAGATAATTCGCACTCTCAAAATGCCAGGGTAACCATTAAACAACGAAATGTACGCCTGGTATCAGTGCTGGATGAAATTGAAAATCAGACCGATTACCTGTTTCTCTACAACGGTAATCAAATCAACGTGAACCAAAATGTTTCCGTGAACGTGAAAAACATGCAGGTAAACCAATTACTAAGTCAATTGTTTTCAGACACGGAAGTACATTATGCAATGGAAGGCACGCACATTATGTTGTTGCCTGTTACGAAAGAAATCTCACCGATTGCTACCCTCCAGCAACAAGTCACCATCACTGGAATCGTTACCGATGCTAATAGTGAACCGTTGCCCGGAGTAACAGTGATGATCAAGGGAACCGCACAGGGAACGGCAACCGACGGCAATGGCACCTATTCCTTGCCGGTGGCAGATGGCAATGCCACACTGGTGTTTTCGTATGTAGGATTTGTCAGCCAGGAAGTGGTGGTCGGTAACCGGCGTGCCATCAATGTCACGCTGAGTGAAGATACCCGACAGATTGACGAAGTGGTGGTGGTAGGTTATGGACAACAGAGAGTATCTACATTGACCGGGTCTGTATCTCAAATTAAATCCGACCGGATCACGGTGGCTCCTGTCGTCAATGTAACAAACGTATTAGCCGGACAATTACCGGGTTTGATTACAAAACAAACGTCAGGCATACCCGGCTATGATGGTGCAGCATTAAGTATCCGCAGTTTTGGTGCAAGTCCGTTGGTCATAGTAGATGGCATGGAAAACAGTTTTGAAAATCTGGATATCAACCAGATTGAAACCATTTCCATACTGAAAGACGGCGCTGCTTCTATTTATGGGGCGCGAGCCGGTAACGGTGTTATTTTGATAACCACCAAACGGGGTAAACAGTCCAAGCCCATGATAACCGTCAACAGTTCATATACGTTACAAGGTTCTACTAAAGTCTTAAAACCCACATCTTCGGCTGATCGCGCACAATGGAGACGGGACGCCTGGCTCAATGTGGATACGAACGATCCGAATCAAGCTCCCTTTACAGAGGCGGAAATTCAGAAGTTTAGAGACGGTACTGACCCTAATTATCTGAATACAAACTGGTTTGACGCATCTATCCGGAGATTGGCGCCTCAGCAGAATCATAACATGGCTCTCTCAGGCGGTAGTGATAATATTAAATATTATGGTTATTTTGGCTATAACACACAAGAAACTATTCTGAAAAAGAATGGGGGTAAATACGACCGTTACAATTTTCAGGTTAATTTGGATGCGCAGGTAACAAAACAGATTTCTGTTAATATGGATATTAGACATTTCAGAGAACAACGTTACTTTCCAGGTGCGTGCAGCAGCGTGAGAAACAACAATAATTTCTGGGATATGATTTATACATCCGATCCGTCCTATCCGTTAACATTACCGGATCCTTCAATGTTTTCTTATGCCGGAATGACTTATGGCAATCCGGTATGGGCCACCAATACAGAGTTATGCGGTTTTCAGGATATGCGTGATAATAATACCGTTTTCAAGGGCGAAGTGAAATATGATTTCAAATACATTTCCGGATTAAATGCCAAAGCAGTTGTCAGTTATCGAAACAATGACTTCAAGCAAAAATATGTATACAATCAGGAAAGTTTCTACACGTATAACGCGGAAATTGATCAATATACTTTCGCCCGTCGCTCACAGGATATGATGCTAATCAGCATGTCTACCAGTAATAGTGCCAGATTGCTGCAACAGTATTCGCTAAATTATCATAATACGTTCAATGATGCGCATACGGTTTCCGGTATGTTTTTATACGAGTGGCAGGAAGATAAGGGCAGCAGTTTTAATGCTTCCCGTAGCGGTTATAAATCCATGACGCTCACGGAATTTTTTGCCGGTGACCCTTCAACGGCAAACAATGGTTCTTCAACAAGCAGCATGGGGCGTGTTTCCTGGGTGGGACGACTGAATTACAGCTTTAAGGATCGTTATATGATTGAGACCATGTTGAGGGCGGATGCTTCTTCACGTTTTGCGAAAAGTTACAGATGGGGTTATTTCCCAAGCATTTCGTTAGGATGGAATATCGCCAAAGAAGGTTTTATGCGTAATTTATCAGGTTTGGACCTTTTGAAATTTCGCATGAGTTACGGATCGTCCGGTTATGACGGGGTTGCCAATTTCGCTTTTCTGACAGGTTATGGTTATAATGGAACCTATGACATTGGAAATGAATTGATTTCGGCTTTGATTCCAACCGATATGGCTAATTTCGCTTTAACATGGGAGGAAATGAGTATTTATGATGCAGGACTTGATTTTTCATTGTGGCGCCGCAAACTCTACGGCGAAATAGATTATTTTTACCGCAAACGTGAAGGAATCCCCGCAACACGACGCACATCATTACCTGATACTTTCGGTGCTGCGCTTCCCACAGAAAATCTGAATAGCCAGAGCACATCGGGATTTGAATTGAGACTGGGAACTTCCGGAAAGTTGGGAGATCTTTATTACGATATATCAGGTAATATTAATTATGCAGTATCTAAATGGATTGACTATGACGAACCGGAATATACCGATCCCGATGAAATAAGATTGTACAAAAGAAGCGGGCAAGTTACGGATAGGCGCTATGGATATGTCTTTGACGGATTGTTTATCAGTCAGGCGGAAGTAGATCAATGGCCTTTGACCTTTGCCACCTTAAACAACAGCAATGCATCACTTCGGCCCGGCGATGTGAAATATAAGGATTTGAATGGCGACGGTGTGATTGACTGGCGCGATCAGAAAGTACTCGGTAAAGGCACTACTCCGCACGGAACTTTTGGATTGAATATCAATCTCAAGTATATGAATTTTGATTTTTCGGGGTTATTCCAGGGGGCATTTGATTACAGCACAAATATATCTATTCCGATGTATGTTGAAATGTCTAAATATTACTGGCACGAAACGAGAAATAATAAAGCCGACGCACTTATACCCAGACTAAACGGATCATCAACAAATGGTTTTACTTCTGATTATCGCACACATAATACAAGATATTTGCGTGGTAAGTATTTATCTTTGGGTTATGATATTCCCGTGTCGTTGACTTCGAAAACAGGTGTCGAAAAATGCAAAATCTATGTCGCCGGCACTAATCTTTTCACATTCAGTTCACTTCGTAAATATAGCGTGGACCCTGAAATGCCCGAAGGATATGGCGCTGGATATTATTATCCTCAACAGTTTACCATGAGTATCGGTTGTAATATAACATTTTAACGCAAAAACAGATAAAATATGAATACAAAAATTAAATTAGCTATAACAGCATGGGTTGCCATGACGATAACGTCGTGTTATGATGTTTTGGACCAGACGCCTACCGACAGGTATTCTGATGCTGTGGTATGGAGTGACCCTGTATTGCTGGATGCGCACCTGGCGGAATTGTATCTTTGTACACCCGTCATGATCAATGACGCTATTTGCCTGATGACTTCCTGGAGTGGTGCTCCAATGAACCGTGATGGTAATGATCAGGCATATATGATCGGATATGGCGTGCAGATGGAAGGCCCTGTCCGCTCACTTGAAATATCGGACGAAGCCATGTATAATTTTGGCGCTCAATATAATATGGTTGGCATGAAACGAACCGGATTACAGTCAAACAGCGGTTATTGGGGATGGTGGGGAAATGCATATTATACCATTCGAATGTTGAATACTTTTATTGAATATGCAAGTAATTCTCCTATTCCCAATGTGGAAATACGCATTAGCGAAGCCCGTTTTTTAAGAGCTTTCTGTTATTTTGCAATGGTAAAACGGTATGGAGGCGTTCCTTTGATGACTAAAGCGCTGGAATTAACGTCGGATGAAACAGAATTGTATCCTAAAAGAAACACGGAAAAAGAGGTGTACGATTTCATACTTCAGGAGACCGATGAAATTTCAAAAATACTCCCTTCTACTGCCAGTGTGGGACGCGCTAACAAGTGGGCAGCTTTGGCGCTCCGTAGCAGGGTGGCTTTGTTTGCTGGCAGCATTGCACAATACGGTACGCAACAATTGAACGGGTTGTTGGGACTTCCAAATGGAGAGCACACACGTTATTATCAGATTTGTTATGACGCATGTGCTGAAATAATAAACCAGGGGACTTACGGCCTTTATAATGCCAATGCAGATAAGATACAGAACTTTAAGAACATTTTCATAACAAAGAATCACAATGAAGCCATTATGGTGAAACGACATAGCGGTAAAGGTTTTAATGATGGCGGCACAAACAGGTGGTCATGGGATTTGGTTGAATGTCCACATCCAAATGTATGGGGCGTAGGGAATTATCACAGTCCGTACCTGGAGATGGTCGAAGAATTTGAATTGAAAGATGGCAGTTCCGGCGTTTTCGACAGGGAATATGCTAAAGGTCGATTATGGTCCATGGAGGAATTATGGGGAGACCGCGACCCGCGTTTACTTGCATCGGTTTGGACGAACGAAACTTCCTGGCCAGGTGCTGACGGAGGTGTTTTAGGCGCAAATACCGTTGATATGCATCATGGAATCATGTCGAGAGAAGGAACCCTGATTGACGGACGTTTTGATTCCTACGAAGGCATTCCGGCTGTTGGCGAACAGTTATCGCGTATCAAGGAGTTTAATCTGCTCCACACAGGTTTTGGCGTCATGAAATATCTTGATCCCACAGCAAACAACATGAATTGGTTTAGTGAATCAACTACTGATTATATAATCTTTCGCTATGCAGAGATTCTGTTGAATTATGCGGAAGCTGCTTTTGAGTTGAATAAACCGTCAGATGCGCTGAATGCAGTGAATCAAATTCGCGACCGTGCAGGAATTGCAGCTTTAACTTCGATTGATCGTGATAAAATCCGGCATGAGCGTAAGGTTGAACTGCTCTTTGAGAATCATCGCTACTGGGATTTAAGACGCTGGAGAATAGCCGTCGAATCGTTGACGCGTACCTATACGGGATTACGTTATATTTACGATGCTGCTTCCGGAAAATACTGGTTGGACTTTATTGATAATGTTGACGGAAGTACGCAAACACCGACTTTCCCCGAAAAGAATTATTATTTCCCAATTGGTCAGACACGCATTGCCGCCAATCATAATTTAGTAGAGAATCCTGAGTATTAATTGTAATGAATGTGAGTGCAAATCCTTGCACTCACATTCATTTATTTCAAAATCATTATTCAAAACGAATGAAAAAAAATATGATATGTTCGTTTACCTGTCTTATGTTGTTGTTTGTTATCGTTTCATGCAAAAACACCTTGAAATATACGGACATTTTTGTAGATAAGTCAACAGGCACAAAACTGGAAGCTATGGGTGCTGAATTTGACCCGCATTTTTTTTCCCAGAATCTGACGCGTAATGACGGTTCCAAGGAATCGGACTGGCAATATGTAGTGGACAGGGTTAAAAAAATGGAGTTGAAAAAAATCAGGGTAATGGTCTTGCCTCAATGGTATGAACCTCTTAATGACAATAACGACCCTTACAATACGGATTTGAGTAAATTTACATTCGATTCGCAGGAAATGCAATCATTGTATCGCGTACTTGATCTTGCGCAGCAACAGCAGATGGATGTATGTATCGTTGTCTGGGGATGTCCTACTAATTCATCATTGCTTGATCCGGAATATGCGCATGTGAAACAGAATTTTATGGCAGATCCAAATAAGAGGGGCTGGATCACAGGACCTGTCGATTATGAGGAGTGGGCTGAAAATTTTTCAACATTGATTAAATATCTGCTTGAAGATCGTAAATATACTTGCGTCAATGAAATTACCCCCATGAATGAGCCGGATGGCGGACCGTTATTAACATCCGCCGAATATATTAAAATGGCAAAAGTTTTGGATGAGTTTTTCAAAAAAGACGGCATCAGGGATAAAGTGAGGTTTAACTTATCCGATAATACGGATACAAGAACATTCTATTTGATGGATTGCGCCGAAAATCTTGCTGATGTGGCTGATATTTTCAATTCGCATACCTATATTTTCGGATATGATACTCCAAATGACACCATTTTTCAATGGGAGAAGAAAAATGTAAACATCGCCGCCCGTGCAGGCAAGAAGCATTTAGTCGGAGAATTCGGATCGAATCAATGTGTCGGCGCTTCACGGCAAAGAGATATAGACTTGTATGAACGAGGCATATTAATGACCCGATTGGTATTAAATTTTCTCAATGCAGGAGCGGCAGGCGTTAGTTATTGGAGTTTGATTGACCAGTATTATAACAGGAGTGCGGACTACCGGCAAATGCAGCAGCTTGGATTATGGAAGTACTTGAAAGAAGCGTATGAAGGTGATTCGACATTCGCAAGAATTAAAAAGGACTATGAAGTTCGTCCTCAATATTATTCCTATTCCCTTTTGACACGGTTTCTTAAACCTGGATCAGACATTTATCCATTGGATTTGAATGATGACTTTGCGATAGGTTCCGCTTTTAAAGACATTAATGAGAAATGGACTTATGTTTTTGCAAATGCGACAGGCGCTTCCAAATTTCTATCTATAAACAATTCTTCGGCAAAAGGAAGTTTTGATATTTTCAGGTATGAACAAAATTCTTTGCCGGAAGATGCCAGCATGATTACATCCACAGAAAGCATAAAAGAAAAAAAGGACAAGCTTCACATCGAAATCAGACCGAATTCTGTTGTGCTCTGTCGCCAGCGATCCGTTTTTGATCAATTTTAACTTTAAATTTTTTATGAAAATCAGTAAGTTCTTCATTGCTTCTATCTTGTTATTTGCCGGATGTAGTAACTCGAAAGAAATTGTCGTGAGATGTGCGCAGTTGGATCCATTAGAAAAGGTGTTCACTGAAGTATCGTATTTTGTAGAAAACCCTGATACGGCTACTGTAGCAAAAGGAGAAACGGCTTCGTTTCAATTTGTAATCAGTAGTGTGTTTCCCATTCGGGACTTAAAAATTGAGGCCGGGGATTTAGCATGCAACGACCAACAAATTGCAGCAACATTGAAAGCGTTTGTCGGGTACATTCGTGTCGGACATCATGCGCAATCCCCTTCTAAAGACGCAATATTTCCTATTTCCGAGTATTATCCTGACTGTTTACAGGAAGTGGAGTCAGTGGATGTTCCGCCTATGATGAATCAACCATTATGGGTCAGTTATAATATTCCGCGTGATGTACAGAGCGGGATTTACTCTGCAACCCTTATTTTTTCAGGAACAGCAGACGGTAAACCTTTCAAGATTTCTAAAAAGGTGAACGCCAAGGTGTTTCCTGTCACCTTGCCCGAACAAACTTTGTGGGTGACCAACTGGTACGCGACGCACGGGTTGAGGAAAATGAACGATAACAAGCCGGTTGAACCGTATTCCGACCGCTATTGGGAACTGCTTACAGAAATGGCGCATGTGATGCGCGATCACGGACAGAATACGTATCTCATTTGGTTGAACGATCTTGGAATCGCCCAATTGACCGGCGATCATTTTTCTTTCGATTTTACCAATTTCGACAAATTAGTCGATCTTTTTATTCGTGAAGGCGGCCTAAAACGTATCGAAGGCAGTCATTTAGCAGATCGTCATGGGGGGCAATCGAATTGGTTTGGGGATTTTGTTGTCAATGTACCGAGTGTGGGAAGTTTACCGATTGAAGATGAAATGACTCAAAATTACCTTTCGCAGTTTCTTCCGGTCTTGTACAGTCATTTGGAAAAGAAAGGATGGGCAGGCATGTATATGCAACATATTGCAGACGAACCGATCGACGCAAATGCAGATTCATATATCCGTATTGCTGACTTTGTAAAAAAACTCATGCCCGGAGTACCCATCATTGATGCGCTAATGTCGCATAAATTAGCTAATACCGTTGATATATGGGTGCCGATTCTAAACCAATATCATAAAGATCATGCGTTTTTTCAGGAGCGGCAGGCGGCCGGTGATGAAACCTGGTTTTATACGAGCGGAGATCCACAGGATAATTATACCAACCGTTTTCTGGAAAGTCCATTGCTGTATCCCCGTTTTATGCATTGGATCAATTACTGCTATAAAGCAACGGGTTATTTGCATTGGGGTTTAAATCATTGGCATTTAAACTGGACAAATGATGCCGCCGCCACCGACCATCCTACCTGGCCCGGTGGAGAACAATGGATTGTCTATCCTGCATATGGGAAAGTATACAGTTCCATCCGGCTGGCAGCCATGCGCGATGGGATTGCTGATTATGAACTACTGAAACTGCTGGAGCAGAAGTCGCCTGAAAAGGCTAAAGAATTAGCAGGCAAGGTCATTCAAGATTTCGACAAGTATAACAGTAATGTGCGTGCATTTCGGTTAACACGTCAGATGCTACTTGAAAGGTTGAGTGAATTGAAATAATAATAATTTTTAATAATATGAATCAAGGAAAATTATTTTTGAACTTAATTACGTGTATATTTTTTATCTCCTGCAATGATGTGGAGATACCAAATGCATGGCGCACAGAGTGGCAGTCGCCATCAGCAGCGATGAGACCTCTGCAAATTATACACGGTGGAGCGGCGAGGTACAACACACCGGAGAAAATGACATATTTCAAGGATCAATGCGGTCTCGGGGGCATTGTTTGCAACGTAGGCAGTAAGGGTTATCTCTACAACGACGACGAATGGAAATTGTTCGTCGACGCAGTACGAAGCGCCAGATCAGTTGGACTTCGCGTTTGGATTTACGATGAGGACGGTTATCCCAGCCCACAAGCAGGCGGCGTTGTCCTGCGAGGACATCCGGAATTGGAATGTATGTCACTCGTTTACGACAAAGAACGAAAAGGTGATCCGTTTTACATTCGACCGGCTTATGAATATACGCACGCATCGAACAACTATGCTGCTGCGCGACGTTATCCAAACCCCCTTCATCCTGAAGCTACTCGACGGTTTCTTGAAGTCACCCATCAACAATACCGCGACCGGCTTGGAGAGGATTTGTTCGCATCTGTCGAAGCGTTTTTCACGGATGAGCCATCGTTAAATGCAATGAACATCTGGTTGTTGCCGGAAGAAGTTCGCACAAAAGTCCGCGTAGACGACCCGCTTGACACTGATATAAAACCGCTTCCTATGATTGTCTGGTGCGAAGACCTACCGGATCGTTACTTTGACAAATACGGTGAATATTTACTGGCAGTTCGTCAATCCCTGTTCGAGGGCGACACTGACAATGATAAACGAGTACGCCGACAGTTTTGGGAACTTGTCAGCGAATTAAATCGTGACCGGTATTATGGCCAAATCCAACAATGGTGTGCTGACAACGGTTCCAGCGTTCCTACACCCGAATCACAGGGATTACCGCTACATATAGCGTCAAGCGGCCACACTTTGTGCGAAGAGCAGACACATGTTCATGTTCCGTTTGACGGAAATAAAATGGATGCGCTCATGCGACTTGATGTTCCCGGTTTAGATATGCTGACGAGTAACCCGAAACAGGCAATCCAAGGGGCATGGCGTGCAGTGGCGTTTCCGTCATCAGCAGCCTGGTGGATGGGACGACGATTGGTCATGACAGAAGTGAGCGATCACTCCGAAAGGATGGATGGCACAGGTCCTGCCGATCTTCAAATGATGTGCGCGACTGCAGCATGGCAAATAGCAATGGGTGCGACCGAATTTACGCTTTATTACAGTATCAAAGACCGTGACGAGGCGACACATAAAAAATACTGTGATTATGTCGGACGTCTCAATGCTATATTGCGAAACGCAAAACCGGTATATGACGTTGCGCTGTATTATCCGATTGCAGCATTACAGGAGGAATATGTACCCGTAGCCGAGCCATTGGCTCTTCACCTGATGTCGCAAAAAACGAAGGAATTAGTTCGTGATTTCGAGGAATCCGGACGACGGCTGCTGGAACGGCAAATCCCCTTCGTAATTTCCGATAAAAGTCCGGAAACAATCAACCGGGCAGGATTATCGGTTGTCAAGACGGTTACCGACGTCCAAAAGATATCGTCAGACGGAATGACCCGAATTGTGCCGGAAAATTCATGGATTTTAATGGGGTGCTTTGAACGCGATGGACACGATATTTTCCTGTTAGTCAACACAGGTGAAGAAACTTACGATGGAGCGATCAGGATGCCGGACAAGAAAAAACCGCGTAACCGATTCGTGCTTGATCCGGAAACAGGCGATATTTCACCTTCGATTAAAGCATCCGGCACAACAAACAACGGGATGACCGTCAAACTGCATCCGAAACAGGCGATGATATATGTATGTAAGTGAAGAAAATAGAAATAAATGATGAAAAAGATAGTTGTAACAGTAACGCCGGTCATCCTGTGTTTGTGCCTGTTGTCATTACAGTGCAGGGAAAACAGGGATACCGATTCCAATTTTTTTGATGAATATATATCCGATAGGGATAAGGCGGGTATTACACAAAATGATTACAAATGGTCGTCCGACAGTTTTGTGATCAGTTCCGTAGAATTGCCAAACGCAGCGCATGTGAAAATCTTCCAGGACAAGATGTCATATTATATATCGTGTTCCGAATTGAAACCCACATTTGAATCTTTCAAAATGGAGAACGGTGTCTTGAACATCCGTACAACAATTCCTATTCATGGGGTGGTACTTTATGAAATATCACTTAATTAGTCAATCATGTAAAATATAACGTAAAAATGGATTTAATATACATATTTTTCGTCAGCCTGATGTTGATGACAAAGTGCACTGCTGTCGTGGGTTCGCCTCAGTCACAAGTCTCCGTCCCTCCGTCGATACCCATAGTTGACGAAAGCGATTACACGATTTATTACGTGGACAGTATGTCAGGCGACGACAATAACGATGGAATGACAGAATTCACCCCATTCAAATCATTGGACAAAATCACCTCCATGGAGAAAAGTTCCGGGACTAAGGTGTTGTTTAAAAGCGGCGCTGTTTTCACAGGAGACATTGTATTGAAAGAATTAGGTGGAACGGTTGAAAAACCGTTCATCCTTGACATCTATGGCGGGACTGAACGTCCGACATTCAACGGTACCGGTGGTGACCAGGTCGTGTTAATACAGGACGACAATGTGCGTTTCCACAATATCCGCATCACGAACAAAGCCGGTACTCGCGGAATCTGCATACAGGCACTTAAATCCGGCGCCATGAAAAATATTGAGATTTCGGGTTGCCGGATAGAAGAAGTGAACTGGGCAGGTTCGGCTTCTTTCCTTGGGATTGATCCTGAAACACTTGATGTCCGGGCAATCGCTCCCGAAAACAGGTATAACAGGGATTATGGCGGCATTATCATTAAAGCCAGCACTTCGAAAAATATCGGTCCGAGTTGGTATGAGAACCTTTTTATCACCCGAAACGAAATTTTTCAGGTATGCCGAACGGGTATTCTGCTGACAACCCGATGGGGACTGCGTTATAAACCGGGTTGGGGCTATAACGAATTTATCAGCGACACGGAAAACTGGTATCCATCTAAAAACATTATTATTCAGGGAAATGACATAAGTCATGCAGGCGGTGATGGCGTTGTGTTGATAGGTTGTAATGGCGCTTGGATTGATCACAACAAATGTTTTTATGCCAATTTTCTTGGCCGTACAGGACACGCCAACGCCGGTCTTTGGCCTCAGTGCAGTTCCAATGCAGTGATGCAGTACAACGAAGTTGCATACACACAAATGGCCAATGGAAGTGCAGATGGTGAGGGTCTTGATGTTGATGTCGGTTGTAAAAATACACTGATTCAGTATAACTATATCCACCACAATGCCGGAGGTGGTCTTTTGATTTGCAACGAAGCAGATGCCATCCACGAGAATACCGTTGTACGCAACAATATTTTCCTTGCAAATACCACTACATGGAAAGGCAATATGATGTCGATTACCAGTAATCCGGGCGATATTGCGATATACAATAATCTCGTGATCGTTTCGACCGACTATTCACCGATAATTTACAGCGACGACTGGTTAAAAGCCGGCAAAACGAAAAATATTTCTTTCAGGAACAATATTTTCATGTCGACATCGCCGACTGTATCCAAGTTCGGTACGGAGAACTTCGAGAACTGCCTCTTCGAAAACAACCTTTATTATAATATAAATGATTTTACGAATGATCACAAAAACGTCTTGATCTTCGATCCGAAAATTATCCTTCCTGCTGAATTTAATGGTTTTGAAAATGCATTACTGTGTCGCCCTACTGAACAAAAGGTGTTTAGTAGCGGTATTTTGATTGACGGTATGCCTGTAAAAGATTTTGCAGGCCATTCGACCGATAAAATTCGTTACTTGGGACCATTTGCCAGGACGGATTAAATTAAGGCCATTTCTATTGATAATCAATATGTAAAATATAAAATTAAACACTGATAGTATGAAAAAGAATATCCTTTTTTTTATGAAAGCAAAAAGAATGTTTTCCATTATTTTTTTGTTCATATTTTTGTCCATGACGTTGTACGGCGGCGACAAACTTCCGAGAATTGTTATTGCAGAAGATGGCAGGTCGTTCCGGACTGAAGACGGAAAACCATTTGTTCCTTTCGGCGTGAATTATTTTCGACCGGGCACTGGATGGGCACCACAGATTTGGAAAACATTCGATGAAGCGGCATTTGGTAAAGATTTCGCATTGATGCGGGAAACAGGCGTCAATTGTGTTCGCATGTTTCTTACTTACGGTTCGTTCATGACCGAAAAAGGGAAGATTGATCCCGAAGGATTGGCAAAATTCGACAAGTTGCTTGAAATAGCCGATGAACTTGGCATATATATCCATCCAACGGGACCTGACCACTGGGAGGGACCGGGCGCTTTGGGCGATCGTGCAAACATCAGGGAGCGGTATACAAACGATGAAATCCTTGAAATGACAATTTTGTTCTGGAAAGAATTTGCCATGCGGTACAAAGGACGAAATGTCATTTTTGCTTACGACTTATTGAACGAGCCTGAAATTCCATGGGAAGCAGAGTCCATAAAGCCGAAATGGAATGAATGGCTGAAAAATCGCTATCAGTCAGCAGAAAATTTTGCAAAACAGAAAAATATCCCCTTAAACACAATCAACTGGGGAAACGAAGATGCACCGACTGATCTTGCAAATCAAGGTTTGATTCTTGATTACCAGCATTTTCGTGAAGAATTGGCGGAATATTGGACTAAAACTCAGGTTGAAGCGATAAAAAGTGTCGACCCAAACGCTTTGGTGACAGTGGGATTGATCCAGTGGAGCGTTCCCGTGTCGCTTCCAGTTCCGATACGACATTATGCCGCATTCAAGCCGTCACGACAGGCGCCTTATCTTGATTTCATGGAGATTCATTTTTATCCGTTTGCAGAAGGGTTTTATGAATACGAAAAGAAAGGTGACACCGAAAAAAACCTTGCTTATCTTGAGTCGGTTGTCCGTGAAGTTGCCATGACCGGCAAACCGGTTGTAATTGCAGAGTTCGGTTGGTATGGCGGTGGAAAACTGGAAAATAGCAATCAAGACAAACCTGTGGCTTCGGAAGAACAACAGGCACAATGGAATTCCGCATTGGTTGAAAAAACAAAAGGGCTGGCTGTCGGTTGGCTTAATTGGGGTTTTTTCGATATTCCCGAAGCGGGCGACATATCTGAACTGTTGGGATTATTTACGGTTGAACGCAAACCAAAAGCCTGGGGTGTCGCATTTAAAAGTCTCTCCGAACAGTTATCAGGACAGTTGATATTACCAAAATCTTTAGGTGCACGTCCTGAAATGGACTGGGATTTGTTGATTTCCGATCCGCAAGCGGCACCAAAATTTCAGAAAGAATATTTTAAAGCTTTTTTGGAAGCTATTCACTAACCATTACTAGTGTTATGTCAATAATATAAAGTCGTAAATATTTTATATCTTTGTCGCGAATTTCAACACATTTGCTATGATAAGATACAGAGTTACATTAAAAAAAGAAGAGCGTCTGGAGTTGGAGGCGATAGCAAGCAAAGGCTCTCATAAGAGTCAAAAAGTTCTCAACGCCTTAATATTATTGAACGTTGATGAAAATCAGTCGAAGGAATCAAGGTCTACAAACGATTCCATTTCGAGGGTTTTGGATATCAGCATGAAGAAAATTGATCGTGTTAAAAAGCGATTTGTAGAAGAAAGCCTGGAAATAGCGCTAATGGGACATCCCAAAGACCGCACGTATGAAAAGAAAGTCGACGG
>Ga0082212_10007277_pt1 | contig 14681 bp, 13 predicted proteins | sample TergutNt197P3_FD_71548 | JGI IMG/M metagenome (GOLD analysis project Ga0082212, IMG submission 71548) | Neocapritermes taracua P3 segment gut microbial communities from Petit-Saut dam, French Guiana - Nt197 P3 | ecosystem: Host-associated > Arthropoda: Insects > Digestive system > Gut ... | reverse complement strand
TTCCGCCCTCAGTGCCCGACCATAGACCAGTTCCGACGGTGTGCCACACTGGATTAGTCCCCTTGTTTCGGGAAACGCTCCCGTCGTGGCGATCCATTTTTCCTCCTCGGCGTGCAACAACCGCGCCGTTCGGATATCTTGGTTCAACATTGTCAATTGAGGAGCAATGATCGCACCGAAGTTCGCAAACACAAGAGCGAAAAGTGGAATGAAGGGGACTATTAGGACCAATTTCCAAAAGTCTCTCCATTTTTCGAGCGGGGTCGGTTTCGGTTCGGTCGTCGGAGGCAAAATGGCATTGTAGGGGCAAACGTGTTTGCAGAGGTTGCATTGGTCGCACTTTCCCGGAGATACTGAAACTTTTTTGGCTGACAATGCACCACACATGCCGAGCAATGCTCCATAAGGACAGAGAAACCGGCAAAAGGGGCGTCCGATGAAAAAGCCAGTGATCAATACGATACCGCTGAAAATCAGCACAGGGTACAAACCACCGTGCCAAAAAATACCGACGAAGGGATCGAACTTGCATACGATATAGCCGAGTCCGACAACCACACAGAAAACGCCGATACCGAGAGAAAAATAGCGGAAAAGTCCCAAAACGTGTTCGTATCGGTCGGGAATTTTTAGATTTATGATGGCAGTCAATTCCTGAACGGCACCGAGGGGGCACACAGCAGAACAGAAAATCCGTCCCCAGAAGAGGGCGGCTAGAAGTGGTAGAATGAAAAGGAGAATGACCGTCCAAGGAACCGTTACCGAAGACTCCATGAAAACCTGAACGAGGTTCTGAAACATCCCGACGGGGCAGGGACATCCCTGCAAGAGAAAACCGAGCACGGCGACGGAACTGACCGCGAGACCGAAGAGTATTTTTCGCGAACGCCAATGGTGGATGGCAAGTCCTGCGAATAGGAGAAAAGTAGCGTAAATCCCTACGGCAAGGGCGTTTTCGGTGGTAGTCGAAACACAGGGAAGAGGGGTTTTCGTGTGGGGCAAAACGTAATCGGTTTCAAAAACCGGCGGCGGATTACGCGCAGCATCGGCGAAGCCGCACGTAAGACAGGACAACAAAACCACTGCAAAAATGATAGGAGGCCGATACGAAATCATTCACCGATTATAACACCATCGATGGTGAAAATCACCCCCCCGTTTACACATTTACCCTCCGGTAACGGACTTTATCTCATTACCCATCCAACCGCCATCGAAACCCCGCTCTCTATCACGAATGATTTACATCAGAGTTGTTTTTTCATATCCGTATCGAAATGGAGTTCGATAAGCACCCACGAATTGGGAGTGGAAATCGTTATGCTCGGCGTTGAGGAAGGCTTGCGGTAGAACGTGAACGTCCAAACCAGAGCATGGTTGTCGTACATCAAAACGTACCGAACCAACGCAATGTGTGTACCGATACGTCTGATGTCGAGTCTTTCCCAGGCGAGAATGTTACCGAACTGCGGTGCCAAGTCGTCAATTGTTGTCCGCAATGCGTCCTTCTGCGTAGCGGCTTCCGGGACACCCAGTGGGCTTCCGCGTAACAGTTCGTCAAACGCTGGCGCGGAAGGCCCCCTTTTGAGAGTGTCGAAAAACGCTTCCACTCGTCCTAGAATTTTTGTGTCGAATTCCTCCCTGCTGGCATCGCTCAATTGAGTCTGCGCTCCCACGGGAAGCAGCCGCAAAGAAGGAAACAACAGCAGGAAACAGAGCAATACTGCTCCCGCGCCGAAGAGATTCTTATAAATGTGTTGATGTTCCATCTGGTTTCTCCCTTGGGGTGTCGTCAGCGGGTAAGCCCGCCGCTCTTGCGACGTAGTTTTTAGTTATCGCACACCGTATCCTTGCTCGTTCATCAAGTCGCAGAATCGGGTGTAGAGTTCCAAGTATTGTGCATGCTTTTCTGGATTGGGAAAAAAGGTTGCATCGACCGCAAGCATTGCATCGGCGACATCTTCAAACGACTGAAATGCGCTGCCCAGTGCGGCAATCATTGCTGTTCCAAAAGTAGCACTGCTTCGTCCCCTCATTCGCCGATTGATTCTTCCCGTCACGTCGGCACGGCACTGCATCCACACGTCACAACCGCTCCACTCGCCACCGGAGTAAATGTCGCCGGATGTTTCCGTTGTTCCTGCCAGACGTTTCAATTTTTGATAACAGTACTGCTCAAACAGAGCCGTCCCTTGGAGGCAAGAAACAAATTGTACTGCTCGGTCTTCGGTCGCCGGTGTGATGAACCCCCCTGCACTGTTCGAAACGAAAGGAAACGTTTCTTCTTTCGCAACGTTCGGATACGCCAAATATCTGCTCGGCAGTTTATCCGCCGATGTCGGTTCCAATTCGGTAAAGGTTCCTTCGGGGAACCAAGCCGCGATCCATCCTGTACCTGTGTGACTGTTGACGGAAAACGTCCACTTTCGGCTGGGCAATTTATTGACTCTAATTTGGTCTTGCGGCGACCGAATCATAGCGGAAGAAATACCGGTAATCGTCAGTTGCTTTTCCAGTACGGAGTGAAAATCCCCTGCCTTCCTCGCGCCGGAAGCGAGAAACGCTGCTGTTACCGAGGATGTGCCCATAACGATAGCCATGCCTTTGGGCAGTCCGGTTGCGTTAGACGCTTTGTCCGAAACGGTGCCGATGGTTTCGCCAAGGTGCATCAAGCGAGGCAAACGATCCCGGGCACTGAGGTACATGTCGTAATCGATCCAGTCAGGCCAACAACCGTCGATAAGATCACAACCGGTTCGTGCTGCGAAAGCGAATTCGGTTGCGTCGGGCAGTCCTTTGAGGCGACCGACGATAAAATCTGCTTGATGGACGAAACAGGCATCTTCATAGAGTTTCGGGTCGTTGTCTTTGAGCCAGGCGATTTTCGCCAATGGGTCCTCTGCACGGAATTGAAAGCCTAGTTTGGTGCAATGATCTCGACCGTACATATTGAGACTTTTGACGAAGTCGTATGCCCGGGTGTCTTCGGCGAGAATAGCGGGCATTATGGGATTGCCCTGCCGGTTGACGATCACTAAGTCCCCCGGATCGCCGGAAACGGCAATCGCTTTAAGTTGGTCTGAAGATGTAGTTTTCTGGAGTTGCGAAACGAGATGTCCGATGGCCATTCGGGTCGCATCCCACCAGATTTCTGGGTCTTCCTCGAGAAAGCCCCCTTTCGCGAGGGGGTTTTGTCTATGGAGAATGGGGGCGGAAGATTCGGCAAGGATCATCCCCTGTTCGGTCGCGGCAACGGTATCGACACGGTCCGAGGTCAAGTTCACTCCGACAAAAACAGCGGATTGTGGTGTTGCTTGGCTCATATAAAAAAAATGATCCGACGAGCCGACTATTCTACACTATTCCCTGCGCAGGTAAAGGGCGATCCCGCAGGTCGATTGCAAAATTGCCAACCTGTTGTGAAACTTGCTTTCGACCCTGCAATCCGGTAAAATCCTAAAATGAGGGTTGGCGACGATGTCCGCACCCTGTGTCGGCGGCTTCAATAGACAATATGATTATACTACCCGCGATTGATATACGAAACGGAAAGTGTGTTCGGCTTCAACAAGGCGATTACCGCCAAGAAACCGTCTATGGGGACAGCCCCATCGAAATGGCAAAACATTGGGAAGCGCAGGGTGCCCAGTTCCTGCACATCGTTGACCTCGACGGAGCGAAGGATGGGCAACCGACAAACTTTACCATCGTTACAAACATTGCCGCAAGCCTGAACATCCCCATCGAAATCGGCGGCGGTATCCGTAATGAAAAGACGATCCAACGTTACCTTGATGCCGGAGTAAGCCGCCTTGTCATCGGAACGCTGGCTCTGAAAGAAGCGGACTGGTTCCGGAAAATGTGCAAAAAATTCCCTAATCGATTGGTACTAGGCATTGACGGTCGCAATGGACTCGTAGCGACGGAAGGTTGGCTTGAAACGAGTCAAACACTTGCAACAGACTTGGCGAAAAAATACGTTGATCTGCCCTTGGCAGCACTGGTCTATACGGATATTGCCAAGGACGGCATGCTGGAAGGTCCAAACACTGTCGAAATGGAAGCGATGCGTCGAGCGGTACCCTTCGCGCTTGTTGTTTCTGGAGGGATTGCTACGCTTGACGACGTTCGCCGTCTCGCGCAGGCCGGTTTTCATTCTTGCATCATCGGCAAAGCCTTGTACGAGAATAAATTCCAACTGCCGGAAGCCCAAGCCGTTGCAAATGAGACCACTTCGATATATTAGACCTGTTCTCTAACCCGTTGAGTGTTTTATTTCGCTGTTTCTGATGGCACAGATAAGCGTCATTCGTAGTTTGTGCCTCCTGCGGCGGTTGCGATAACGCTCCGACATTATCTTGAATACCTTGTTGAGCAACATGCAGTGCACACCAAAAATGCTCTTGACCCAGTACGGCAAAATGTTTACCCTTTGCCCAAAGAAATGTCGAATTTTTGCGAAACCAAATCGATGATGAAATACTCATTCATAACCGTACTGTCTCTTCTCGTCCTTTGTTGTACCGCTTTGGGACAAACGCCGAATGTGCAGACAATTAAAATCGAAGCACCGGAAATTGTTGGCGAAGTCAACGGTGATAAGATCAGCCGAAGCAGTCTCGCTGCCGAATGCCTACAACTGCACGGACAAGACGAACTCCAAGAACTGATCAACAAAACGCTCATCCGCCTCGAATGTGAGCGGCAAAAAATCACGATCACCGCCGACGAAATCAATGCCGAAATCATCCGAAATGCAGAAACGTTCAAGATGGATAGCAAGGAATACCTTGAATTGCTCGAAAAACAACGCGGTATCACGCCGGAACAATATCGACAGGACATCATTTGGCGAATTTTGGCTCTCAGTAAACTCGCTGGGCAACGACTCAGCATCAGCGAGGCGGAATTGCAAATTGAATACGAAAAGAATTACGGTGCCGCCGTTCAAGTTCGGCAGATCGTCCTCGCTACAAAAGCGGAAGCCGAAGCCGCCCTCACAGAGGTTAAAAAACACCCGGAAACATTCGGTTCCATTGCCAAAAACCGGTCGATTGATCCTGTGAGTCAACCCTTCGGCGGAATGTTGCATCCGATTCGCCGTCATTCGTACAATCCCAATATCGAAGCATTGCTCTTCTCGATGAAGCCGGGCGACATTTCACCAGTCGTTGAATTTCCCATGGGGCATTTCACGATTTTTCTGTGCGAAGGACATTTGGAGCCGCGGAGCGATGTCGATCCTGCCGACGTTAAAATGCAGTTGGCATTCCGCATTCGAAAAGATAAATTGCCGCAAATTGGCAACGAAATTTTCACCGAACTAAAAAAACGAGCCAAGGTTCAGATCGTTTTCGACAATCCGGTACTGTACCAGCAATATCCCGGCGTTGCCGCCGTTCTGGATGGACAAATGATTCCCCAGCAAACATTAGCCGATGCGTGTGTCCAAAAGCACGGCAAGGCGGTGCTGGGAGATATGATCAATCGGCTGATTGTTGCCCAAGCGTGTCGCCGGGAAAACATCACCATTTCCGAACAGGACATCGACAACGAGATTCGGGAAATGGCATTTAAGTATCTTCCGCTCTTGTCGGACGGCACTGCCGATATCAATCTTTGGTACAAAAGGGCAACGGAAGATTCGGGGCTATCGATTCCGATGTACCGGAAAAATATCGTGGTGCCGGTGTTATCGCTGAAACGGCTCACCCGAAAAATGGTCGAAGTGAGAGAAGAAGATGTCCAGCGGTCATACGAGGCGAACTACGGACAGAAGGTTCGGTGCTTGGCGATCTTCTTTGAAGCGAGTAATCAGCGTCGGGCAATGGAAGTATGGAATATGGCAAACCGATTCAAAACGGAAGAGAGTTTCGGCGATCTGGCGGCGCAGTATTCCTACGACCCTGAAAGCCGATTGAATAGAGGAGTGATTCCGCCGATTGCCAAGCACTGCGGACATCCAACGTTGGAAAAAGCGGCGTTCGCTTTGCAACCGAACGAATTATCGGAACTCATTCATGTCGAAGACAGTTTCGTGATTTTATATTGTCTCGGTCACGTCGATCCGCTGCCAGTGAAACTCGAAGATGTAAAAGTCGATTTGGTCGCGGACATTTTTGAGAAAAAGCAGCAAATGATTATTTCCCGTTACTTCGACCACTTGCATGATCAGGCGGTTTTCGAGAATTACCTGACGGGAGTAGAGCAAAATCCCGCCGCCTCGAAAGAAGCGATGCGGGAAGAGGAGAATCTACAACGGTAACAACACGGGGCTGCCGACTTTTGAAGGCATGAGTGGAGCGCAGCGCAATGACGGTCTGTTACCCCACCGTCTTCGTTTCATCCCGGCTTTTGTGACAACACCCGCAGCACAAAATCCAGTACATTAACGGGATCGGACTCCCGTGAAAGACGATGTACCATCGGGACATACCCCTTGCGCTCATCCGTCGTGCGAATCTCCAAATTTAATACGTCCCGGATGATTTTTATACCATTTTGTGGTAAAATCACCAATGTATTGACGTGCTATGAGATTGCAATGCCGATTATTTCGGAGTTTTACGGAATTCGAATCAGAATGAATTACTTGGAAGAATAATTTACATCGGGTCCCCCCACAGGATTATTCGACATTGACATTTTCCTTACCGCACAATAGAATGTGAAAAATTGGTTGTTTTGTCCCATAAATTGATGTCGTCATCAGCGGAGTATTTGAAGAGCCTCTTTGGAATGGACGGTGAAGTTGCTGTGATCACCGGCGGAGCAGGAGAACTTGGAAAAGCATTGTCCGCCGGACTCGGACAAGCCGGGGCACACATCGTCGTTGCCGATATGGATGAAGATGCTTGCAAAAACCGGGTCGAAACACTTCATCGCATCGGCGTAAAAGCATCGTACTGTGCTGTCAATATCACGCAACGGGATTCGATCAAGCAACTCCTTGCCGAGTCGCTCAAAATCACAGGCAAGGCCGATATGCTCGTCAACTGTGCAGGAATCAACGTCGGCTCCCCTTTTCTCGATGTTGATCCGAATCACTGGGACAAAATCTTCGCCGTCAATCTCAAAGGGACAATGGAAACGTGCCAAGTTTTCATCGAGTCGATGTTGAAAAATCCAGAGGGCGGAGCGATTCTCAATATCGGCAGCGTCAATTCGGATCGTCCGCTGTCCCGGGTGTTTGCCTATGCCGCATCCAAAGCCGGGGTGGTCAATCTCACGCAGAATATCGCTCAGGAATTTGCCGCGCAAAAGATTCGGGTGAATTCGATTTGTCCCGGCTTCTTTCCGGCAGAACAGAACCGGAAATTGCTCGACGAAAAACGTGTCGAAAACATTATGAACGGTACGCCGATGCGCCGTTACGGCACGCCTGACGAACTGGTTGGGGCGGCACTGCTTCTGCTTGCAAAGAAGGCGGGAAGTTACATGACCGGTTCCACTGTGTACGTAGACGGCGGGTTTACGTGTTCGTGGTTTTAGGAACGTCAACTTTCTGCGGTGGAGAGTCGGGACGGAACTCAGTTCCCGCCGGGACAACTCGCTTGTTGTCCATTTTTGGAAATAAAAAACCTTCATATCTGGCGGCGGGGATTGCAGTTTGCCTGCACCCGCAAGAAAATACTTACGTCTCCTCAAACAGATGTCCGGTAATTTTGCCGTTGACAAATTCCTCCAAGAACAGTATGATTCGTCAGGCGGACGCGATTCCAACCGAACATGAAACTTTCCGAATCCCCGATCATTACATTCATTCGCGGTATCACGTTGTTGGTAACGCTCATGGCCGTTCCGGGAATTGCCGTTTTTTGGAATCATTTGCCGAAAAACTTTGCGAGTGAACCTGTTCCGAAGCGGTCCTTGCCGAAAAGTGAAAAAACGCAAATTTTTCGCAAGGATTCCAGCAAATCAGCGGATTCTGTTGCGGAATTTACACAGGAATCGGTTTATCCTCATTTGCATGAATCCGTGCCGATTGATTCCGATGCAGTGATTCAGCAAGTTTCGTGGGAACGTTCGACGGAAGCCCCGCAAAATTTTGAGTCGCTGGTATTCCATCTCAAAGAGTTGGGAGTCACGTCGTACCAACTGCAAAAATGGGGCAACCGGGGAGAGTTGTTCCGGTTTTCATGCTACGTAACTCCTTCGGAAAATGACATTTACGAAAAACAATTTCAAAAAATCGGCACCGATGCGGTCGCTGTGATGCGTTCGGTCATCGCCGAGATCGAACAATGGAAAAACGGGCAGTGATGTCTCCATACGCTCACTTTCGCAATTTGTTACACTGCGTTTCATTCCGGGGTTTGTTGCTGAACGAATACGACGCACAGTTTAATTCCCTATGCAGTCATTGATTCTCATTGGTTATCGTGGTACGGGCAAAACAACGGTCGCCCGAAAACTTGCTGATCGGCTTGCGGTTCCGGTGCTCGATTCCGATGCCGAAATTGAATGCCGGGCGAAAAAAAGCATTGCAGAAATTTTCGCACAGGATGGTGAACCGGCATTTCGAGATTTGGAAGAATCGGTCATTGCAGACATTCTTGCCCAATCGGGTCCGCTGGTATTAGCAACAGGGGGCGGAGCCGTTTTGCGGGCAAACACAAGGGACCGTCTCCGCCAGTCGGGAAAAGTGATTTGGCTCACGGCAACGCCAGAAACAATCTTGCACCGCATCACCTGCGATGCCGCATCACAAACGATGCGCCCGAATTTAACAGCGTTGCCCATGCAACAGGAAATTGTTATGGTCTTGGAACAACGGAAGACGCTCTATGCAGAAACCGCCCATGAAACGATCGCGACTGATTCTCTCTCATCGGATGAAATTGTGGAAATCGTTTTTGCCCGCGCTGCAAAAGTCCATTGCGTTGAGAGTACAGCATAAGGATTCTGCTTGCAAACAGCCAGCGAACGGTATCGTATCCAATCACGCTTAGCACGTTTTCCACCGTTGAAAAGTGAGGCTTGACTTGTTGCGCTTTGTCTGGTTAACTGTATGGAGCAAGGCCGTAGGACCACAAGAAGAGCAATCATGATAAAATTTTCCGAAATCGTCGTTAAACCGGTACTTTCCGCACCTTTTCAGGAAATCGGCTATGTCGTTCACCGAAAGGGAGAAAAGAACTGTTTTGTGATTGATCCCGGTTTGGAACCGGAAAATTTTCTGGAACTCTTTGAAAAAAAAGGGCTTAGCCCCATTGCCCTGCTGATCACACACGGACACGGTGATCACATCGGTGGCATACCGGCAATTCGGAAACAATGGAAATCTGCCAAAATCTATGTCGGTGAACTGGATGCCGAAAAACTGACCAATCCGAAAAAAAATCTATCGGCAAATTTCGGATTCGGTCTGACGGCTCCCGAAGCCGACGTGTTGCTCAAAGACGGTGATCGACTGGAATTGGCGGGAATCTCCCTCGAAGTCCGGCATGTACCAGGACACAGCAAGGGACACGTCGTCTATTGGATTTCCGCCGAACCGAAAGGAACGCTGTTCGTAGGCGATGTCATTTTTCAGGATAGTATTGGGCGGAATGATTTTCCCGACAGCGAACCGGCAATTCAAATTCCGATGATCCGGTCGAAAATTTTGACTCTTCCAGACGATACGGTCATCTATCCGGGACATGGCGGTTCGACCACCGTGGGAACGGAACGCCGGACAAATGGATTTCTGCGGTAGGCTGTTCCTTCCTGACTCTTTGGATCATCCCATGGACACTTGGACGTGTCCCCCTTGCTTGACTTCTGTACGGGAGAGCCTTTTTATGTGTATCAAAACGCCACACTCCATCTTTGCTCTTTTTCCTCTGTATCACAATACGTCAATTTGGGCAAAATAATACACCGTATGTTTTATTTTGCACATTTTCCTCTCTGTGCAATACCGTTATAACACATTTTTTCGGTTTATTTTGTTTTATCAAAAAACTTTTTTCATGCTTGAATTTCTAGTGAATTTATGCCGATTTTCTCCATTGTGTAAATTTCCCCCTCGTTTTGGCACAAAAATTGCAAGCCTATGAGGGTGTGTAGACGGAACACTTATGGTACGTTGCCAGGTGCGGGACCGTCGCAAACAATGATTTTTCCGATTATCGGAAAGAAAGGAGACTTTATGTCAAAAAAACTGACTTTTACACTTGCTTTTGCAATTGCATTTGTGTTTGTTGCGAACCTTAGAGCAGACGTGGTTGATGTGTACACAAGCGAAGCGGCTTTCAAGGATTTGGTGAGTCCCTCAGATTGGGGTTTTACGGGTGATCCGATTCAGACAGGCGGTAACGGTTACACTAAGTGGACATTTGCTACCGAGAATGGTACCACGGGAGTCAATGGCGAAGGAACAATCTATGCGACAACACCAGGTTCCAATGGAAACGGGAAGAAGGACGGGCAGGCAAACACCATCGGGTTGCAGTTGGAATCCGATCACAACAGAGCCGACATTGTGACTGTGAGTTTCTTGGGGGATCAGTACATTGACTCGTTTTGGGTCTTTTTTGAAAGACCATGGAGCAGCGTATCAGCAACGAGCACTCTTAGTTTCTGGGCAACATATGATACTCTGACCGATGTAGGATTGAAAACCGAAGTGTTCGCTTACGATCCGTTTGAAGCTTTTTTCGGTATTACCCTTGATGAAGGAGCTATCCTCAAGACGATCAATTGGGATCTCAAAGGCAGCAACGGCGATTACGGCAACAACGGGTACTACGTAACGATGGGCTTCGGCGGCGAATATGAACCCAGCAACCAGACTCCTGAGCCGGCAACGCTTGCGATCATCGGACTCGGCTTGGCAGGACTCGGTGCAGCACGGGCACGCCGGAGAAAGTAAGAAAAGAGAAAAAGGAGTAAAAATGAGAATAAATGGAGTGAGAAGATAGTGAAGAACGGAGGGTGCAAGCCCTCCGTTTTTTTTGGTGCGCATCGTCTCTGTGGTCGGCGATGTTGCCGCTATTTTCTCAATGGGAGGACGGTAAAATAGGCAATATGCGCAAAATGAACTGCCGTCGGCAATCACAGAAAATATGGAAAATTCCCTCTTTCCAAAAAAACCGGCATAAAACTCAAACTTTCCCCAAATTATGACCGATAAGGAGGACGAGGGTTGCCTTCATCCCTACCCTTATGAATCTTACAAACAATTATGAGCGATCCACATTCCCTTCCGAACGACCTGCCCCCATCGGCTGAAAACGGTTTTCTTTTCAGTGACTGGGAACTGCCCGAAAAGAGTCTGTCCGAAGCCGCTCCCCAGTTCGACGGCAAAATCATCGCTCGAATGCCCGACCTCGGTTCGGAAAGTTTTGCTCAGAACACCGAAAAATCAAAATTTCCTTCCTTTGGGGAAAGCATCGGTTTATCCATTGCGTCCATGATCCAGGGGAACAGATCGCCATCTTCCCTCGCAACACGGCAACGGTTTCTCCTTCGTTTTATCTCTTTCGGCTGTATCATCCTTTTGTGCGGCGTAGGAATCCTTTTTCTTGAAGGGGAAAACAAACCGGCGGGGACTGAAAACGTTGTGTTCACAAAACTCATATCGGAAAGAGAAAAACAAACGGTTGATACCAAAGAGGATTCGCCATTGACTCCTGTTTTGCCGTCGGGATCGAACGGTACTCTCACTATCGCCGAGGTTTCTTCCAAGCAGACAATTTCCGACGCTCCGGTTGAAAGTGCTGCCGTCACCTCTCCGTCCGGTGCAGATTCGTCAGGACAAGCCCGATCCGCTTGGAACCGGCCCGTCGCCGATGCGTACTCTCCGTGGAATGTTGCACCCAGACAATCGGCAAATCCGCCTGTCACCGATGCGGCTGCCGCGGAAAATTCTCCGCCGTCGGCTTCCCCATCGGTAACCGTTGCAATGTCGCCGATGATCGATATGTCGATGCCGATTTCTCCTTACGAGCAACAATTGCTTGCTCAAGCCAATGCACCGGCACAGCGGCCGGTTGCTCCCTTCGTTCAGTCAAGTGGTTACGTTGTGCCGGGCATGATGCCGATGCAAGAACGGCAAGAAAACCCAGCAAGTGTTGCAACGGCGAATACCCGGCAATCAGCATCGCCGCAATACTATAATCCGCAGTATTTGCCGCCGGGAGCGGTACAGGGTATGCACCCTCAATACGGTCAGTATAATCCGCAGGCAGTTCCGCCGAACATGCCGATTCCAAGCGGTGCTTCGACACTGCCGCCGCAAGGTCAAGGAGGGTATTATCAACAACCCCATGGGGCGGCAGCGGTCATGCCCGCCGGCGATTATCATCACGCCCCGCCGACGTATCGACGTGTGTATTAAAAATACGTTTGTTTCCCGATTCCCTTCAACGATGTCCTTTCCCTTAGGTCAACCGGATGGCGGCTCGGTGCCGCCCGATCATACGAAAGAGCCGATGACGCTTTCGGAGCTCTTGGGCGGTACGTCGTTCGTTTCCGCCACTGGCCGCACTTACCGGCTCTTCGGCAACGAGGACAAAGCACTTGATCTGCCGGCAATTCCGGCGATTCCCCCCATCCTTGCTGTTTCGAAAACAGCTGCGGTTACATTGGAAGAAGCGTTGCAACAAATCGCATCGTTTTCCCAGCCGACAGAATGTAAAAAAGTGCGTGAACAACCTGCGGCTGATCCGCCGACGCTTCAGTTGTTCCAAACGTTGGAGGCAACTGCACCGCAGAAACTTGCCAAGAAAGACCGCATGATTCCCAGTGCATCCCTTTCGGCAAAGGATATTCTCGATGAAGTGTCGCAGAATATGCCGAAGCCGCAAGAGGTAAAACGAACACCGCTTCGGGTTATTCCCGAACACATTGAGGAACCTTTTATCGTTCCCTTTACAAAACCAGAACCGCCTCCCGAAGAGAAATCCCAAACGAAAATTCCGGCATTGAAAATCGTATCGGATTTTGTCCTGGAAATCCATTTGCCCAAAACTGTGCGGAAGTGCCGAAAACACCGCCGCAAAGAGAAAACATCGTATCGGAAGCCGCTTTCGTTGCCGCCGGCTCCTGTGTCCCCGCCGGAAGAATTGCAAATTGCCGTGATTGGCCAACAGAAGCCGGACATTGAGCCCTCGATGTTCCGGTGGTCGGCCCAGTTGGACTCATTGAAGCAAACGGCAGGTAATCAGACGCAAATGCTGACGGATCATTTGATCGTCCAGTCGAATCAAGGAACGAAGGTGATTTGCTTCAAGAGCATTTTCCCCGGAGATGGATGTTCCACGATTTTGCTCTGTGCCGCTCGGACATTATCAGAACGCAATTACCGTATTCTGTTGGTTGACGCTCATCACCGGCATATTGATATGCCAAAGCAATTAAATTTTTCAGGAAACTTGGATTCGGGCAACGAAGTGATTACGTTGAGTAACCGGCTCGGTTTATGGGTTTGGCAGGAATCGAAAACGGCGGAAGAGAATAGAACAACACTCGCCGAAATAATCACAATCCATCGTGAAAAATACGATTTGATTCTCTTGGACGATGGCAGCATCACAGAAAGTCCGCTGACGGAATTTGTTGAATTTTGGAATCATGCGGCACTGGATGGTGTGATTTTGGTTTCCAACACGAAGCGGTCGGCGGAAATTCCTGTGTCTCATATAGCGGGACGTTTTCGTCAACATCGCATCCATTTGATCGGCGTTACGGAAAATTACGTTTAGAGCATTGTTTGCATATTAGGAAGCGCGGACACAGCCGCATTTGATGGTATCCTTCACATCGTGAACCCGAAGAATGTGAACACCGTTTGCAATCAGTTGTTGACTTACAAACCGAGTTCCCTCTTCGCGGTCGGAAAACCTCTCCGCGATAAACCGCTTTCGGGAATGTCCTGCCAAAACCGGGGATTCAAGACGATGTAAACAGGATATATTTTCGACCAACTGCCAGTTATGCGCCGAAGTCTTGCCGAACCCCAACCCCGGATCAACCGCAATCGTTTCCGGTACTATTCCCGATTCTATCATCATTTTTCGCCGATTTTTCAAGAACGCCAAAACTTCGGCAACAACATCTTCGTACTGCGGATTGTCTTGCATGTGCATCAAACAATACCCCGCCCCTGTTAGCCGTAACACCGAAATCATATCGGGATCGGACAAGCCGGAAACATCGTTGATAATGTCGGCTCCCTCTTCGAGCACTTCTCTGGCAATAACGGCTTTGGCTGTATCGACAGAAATCAGAATATCCGGCAGTTCTTTCCGCAGTTGCTGAAGGACGGGTAAGATGCGGTGCAATTCTTCTTCAGCCGAAATCCCCTTCGCACCTGGCCGGGTACTTTCGCCGCCGATGTCAATAATTCCCGCCCCGTCTCTAATCAATCGTAATGCTTGTGCGATTGCCGATGAAGGAGCAAGAAACTGTCCGCCGTCGGAAAAACTGTCGGGTGTGACATTGACGATGCCCATCCAAATGGGTGTGTCCAACGGCAATGTTTTCGTACGGCACTTCCATCTCATACTCCTTATTTCTTAACGACTTTGTCAATCAGCATCCGGGAGTAATTATACCACAGGAGTTGGGGAGTTGGTAACGAGAGGGCAATCTATAGGGCACCTCTAAAAACCCATCGTGTTTACATTTTATGGATTGTTTTCTTCTCTGCGCACTTTGCGTAAACCTTTGCGTTCTTTGCGTTTAAGATTTTA
>Ga0082212_10007276_pt1 | contig 14684 bp, 12 predicted proteins | sample TergutNt197P3_FD_71548 | JGI IMG/M metagenome (GOLD analysis project Ga0082212, IMG submission 71548) | Neocapritermes taracua P3 segment gut microbial communities from Petit-Saut dam, French Guiana - Nt197 P3 | ecosystem: Host-associated > Arthropoda: Insects > Digestive system > Gut ... | reverse complement strand
TTAGGTGTCTTGACCGATGCGATTGCGGAGTAATCTGAATTGCTATAGTTACCTGTTCCGACGGCCATGATGCGAACGAATGACGTTTTGTTGCTCGGCAATCCGGTCAACGTTGCAGACAGCGTTGACGCACCGACCGTAACCGAGCCGAGAATCGAAGCAGACGTAAACTTATTATCGGACGCATACTGAACGACGTAACCGTTTGCGTTGGCCACCGCGTTCCAGGTCACGGTGGCGGTGCTCTTCCCGGTTGCGACGGGAGTGTTGAGTGTCGGTGTTGCGAGGACAGTCGGCACAGTCGTTGTGGTAAGCCCTTTCCTGTAGTCGGTAGCAATTTCCGACGCACTCCTGGCAATAGAGGAAATGCGTAATTCATCAATGGTGCCACGTGCCGATCTTCCGGGAGATTTATCTCCCCCAATCACAAGTTCATGGGTACCAAAGTCCGTTATTCTTACAGTGGTCGTGTTGTGGTCCGAAATGCTGGAAATGATATTTCCATTGACAAATAAGGACATATCGCCGGTTTCACCATTCCATGTCACAGCAATATGATACCATTGATCGGGTGTCCAATTGTTCGTATATTGCCACACTCCAACGCCACGTTCAGTATTATTTTCAACAACAGGTGTAGTTGGGTCATCTCCCCACATCAGACATTTCAAAGAATTTGCACCGTCAATCTCGATTTGAATACAGTTGTTCCATGGCGTACCGACACGAAGAAAAACCCAATAATCGTTACGTCCCAGACGCGGTTCGTCCGGTCGAAACCAAAATTCGATCGTCCCTTCCATAGAATTGATATTATTATCTGATGAATAGGTCACATACCCATTTTCTCCAAAGTTTATCCCCTGGCCTATGAGTCCATCGACAAAAGTGACTCCAGAAGACACCATGGGCGTAGCTCCGTTATGAGCTTGGAGAGTTCCGTTTCCGTTCATGTAAAACAAGGTATTCTCATCGACACCCAAAGGTACGGGATCAATAGATCGACAGATAAAGAGTCCGATATTTCCAGCCGCAATGACGGTTCCCGCACAGTCCGCCACTCCGTCGGTTTGCATGACAATGTAATAATCCCCGAAATCGGAAGCGTCCCATGTTCCTCCGGGAGCGGTGATGGTATAAGTGGCGGTCATGATCGGATTGTTTGACGTATGGCTTGTCGAAACAAGTGTTGCCGGTTGCGAAAAACCGTTCGGGCCTTTGACAATGATGTTGGTATTGCCGATTGTGGACCAGTTGACAAAATGCGGACTGGTGTACGTCACATAAAACTGATAATCACTTCCGCTAACCGTGACATCCTCACTCGAACAGAGTGCGGAAAACGGCTTGGGGGCACCGGTGTCGGGATAATAATTGTTGAAGTCGTAAATGTATTTCCACCAGTTGTTCTGCCTGCCGTCCGGGTTGATGCCATCGGCTTTCGGGAGATGTGCCAACCACCATTGATGCCAACCATCTCCGTTGTTCCAAGTATCACCATTGACCATTGTGGTCGCACCGGTCATGTTGGGATAGTTCAACCAATCGTCTGCCGTACTGGCGACAAAAGTGGGATTTCCATAATCATAATCACCGGCACTGTTGGGAGTATAATGGCACGAGCCGACACCCGGCACATAATTCGATTGGGCGTCATTGGCGGTAAAACGATCCCAATTCGTTTTGGGATTGGCGATGTCCCAGCCGCCATACGCGCGACTTATGTGGTTTTCGGTCCTGTGCATGAGATTATGAAGAGACATATCAACACCGCGTTCATAACTGACCGCCATCACGGCAAAAGCACGGTTGGTCGCAATATCCGGATAAACGCCGCCGTTGATGAAAAACGCTCCCGGCCCCATCATTGAAGCTTCCCATCCAAGAAAGTAATGATCGCCTGAATACCATACTTCATCAATGATCCCGTGATTGATCAATTGAGCAAATCCCTGTTCCTCCGCCATCTGATAATAGTCTAATGACGCATCAAACCATCCTGTATTGGTTCTGCGGTTTTGGACATATTGATCGGGGGTATATCGAAAACCACCTTCCAGTGCCGGAATTTCATTCAAATCACGAACCTCGACAAATTCAATATTGATCATATTGTCCGAAGCAGCTTCAATATCATTTTTTTGCTGCTGAATGATTTGAAATGGGTCATTCCAACCAAAAATTTCCCAAAGGTGTTTGTTTCCTTCCGACGGGACAGTGGGATTGTACACCAACACCAGCACCTTAACGGTAATCGGTTGGTTTGTCGGTGACATTTGTGCAATATCAATGGGAAGTTCACTCGACGAAGCATACTGGGAGTCGGCTATGTTTTCCAAAATAGCCGGAGTGAGTTCACCGGAAATATAAGGTAAAGATTCTGAAGCTGTTGTAGTGCTTAGCAGTTGTCGTTCTTCGAGCGACTCGATATGTAATTTGCGTGATTTGGATTGCTTGGGCAAAGAAATTTTCATCGTGACGACTTTCCGGGATAAGATGGGTTAACGGAAACCAATCATAAAATGCTTATCTATTAAATATATTAAGAAATATCTCGTTTTGCAAGAGTTTCAGGCAACTTTTACTCCGCATAACCCGCTTGCACGAAACAAAATTGTAATATGAAACGAAATAACCAAATTTACGAAAATTTCTTTCAACAAATTTTGTAGTCTTCATATTTTCGTATGATTTGTGTTGAATCGATAAGGGGTGAGTTTGACGCGATTACTCACCACGATATGCGGCGGAACATTTGTCGGTTTCCCAAAAAACGACCTTGCAAACGGGATAGCCACGTTCTTTGACCAGGTCGAAAAGCATTTTGGCGAAATTTTCCGCCGTTGGCGGACAGGGCATAAGATACATCGGCTCATGCAACGCGGTCAGTACGGGCACAAGCGGATCGTCTTCGGCCAGCACCATTTTGTGGTCGAGGTTTTCATCGAGCCAGTCGTTGACGATGTGTTTCAGTTCGGAAAAATCCAGTACCATGCCGCATGCGTCGAGAGTCTCCGATTCGAGTGTGATTTCCACTCGTCCGTTGTGTCCGTGCAGATGGGCACATTTGCCGTCATAATCGAGCAGCCGATGCCCATAGCAAAAATGAAATTCTCGTGAGACGGAAAACATGGTGAAGGTTATGGAGTCACGTAAAAAATTGTTTACAAATAGCAGCCACAAGCGTTCGCGCGTGGTTAATAACCACACGTTTAGAGAGCGTCCTGCTATTTTACGTTACAAATCCGTGTGGCGGCGAGTTGCTTTTTTTTGTAATTTCGTTTTGCGTTTTTTTTCGGAGCCAGAGGTGGCCGTTGTGGAATAGCGTCCAGAGGCCGACCGTCGTTTTTGCGCCGGTCAGGGCGCGACGCGAAAATCGATCCAAGCCGCGATGTGCATCGCTCGCTTTGCGGACACGCAAGACACGACGCCGAATCACAACGATCACGAAAAAGTTGTTGGGCCGGAGTCGCTCGTCATCGCCCACTCGCCGAGATTCCTGCGAGCAAATTCCTGCGAGCAACGAGTCAACACCGCATCGTTCGGACAACGATAGGTCGCCTGCTCCGGTTCCCAACGAAACACGTCCTTTTTGAAATAACGCCTGCCCGATTTTTTTTCCGACGATTTCGTCAGCGTGTTTTCACGATACGACGCATAAAGCGTAACACCGAATCGCTCGCAAGTCAACATGTCCTGCTCCGTCGCATAACCCGCATCGGCCAGCATAAGGACTGGTCTTGTGCGGGAAAAAGGAAGGAATTTGTGCAAAAAAACTTGACTCAAACTCCCCGAATGACACAAGACCATTTTTTATACCCCATCACCCACTCAACCCAAATAGCCGGACGCAATCTGATGGAGCGGTTCGAAGCATTTGACGCAGATTAACTCGTCGCTAACGCTCCGAGCTGCTATTCATCCGCTTACTTCGTGTGCGGCTCTGACTGCGATATGACCGCCCTACCTTTATGTTGACACGCTCTCATTATATAATGGCAGTCAATTTGCATGTGGCACTCACCCCCAACCCCTCGAGGAGTCGGCATTGGAAACCATTCGGCAACAGTTGGTCAGTGATCTGGCGGAAGCCAAAAGCCCGCAAGACCTTGAGAATATTCGTGTCAAATATCTCGGAAGCAAGGGAATCGTCAAGCTCTTGGCGAAGGAAACCGATTTCAGTAAACTTTCCGCCGATGAGAAAAAAGCTTTCGGCGGCAAGCTCAACGAGTTGAAAACCTTTGCCACCGAACAAATTACGACGGCGGTTGAATCGGCAAAACAATCCGTCGCGACGGTGGGACCGCATCGCGAACTCGACCTGACCATGCCCGGATCGAGCCGAATGTTGGGGGCTTTGCACCCGATCACCACGACGCAACTTGAATTAGAACACATTTTTCAGGGCATGGGTTTCACGGTGCTTCGCGGCCCGGACGTCGAGACGGAGTATTACAATTTCGAGTCGTTGAACATTCCCGGCGACCACCCTGCCCGCGACATGCAGGACACCTTCTGGCTGACCAACGACATGGTACTCAAAACGCACACCTCGGCGAACCAAGTGCGGGCATTGGAGCAGTTCGGGGCACCGTTTCGCGGTATTTTTCCCGGTCGGTGTTTCCGTTACGAGGCCATCGATGCCAGTCACGAAAACACGTTTTACCAGTGCGAAGGCGTGGTCGTCGATAAGAACATTTCCGTTGCCAATCTCATTGCGGTGATGAAAACGCTGCTCAGCGAGGTGTTCCGTCGCGAGGTCAAGGTGCGCTTGCGTCCCGGTTTCTTTCCCTTTGTCGAGCCGGGCTTTGAGTTGGACCTCAACTGCCTGATCTGCGGCGGCAAAGGTTGCGCCACCTGCGGCGACGGCTGGATCGAATTGATTCCTTGCGGGCTGATCCACCCGCGTGTGCTGGAATACGCGAAAATCGACCCCAACGAATACAGCGGCTTTGCGTTCGGCTTGGGCTTGACGCGGCTGGCCATGATGAAATATGGCGTTCGTGACATTCGTCTGTTCAATTCTGGTGACGTGCGGTTTTATGAACAATTCGCGGTTATGATGTGAGGGAAATGACTACACCAAGCCAACCCGTTGAAAAGAAAGAAAAAAGCGGCAGTGCCGATCGGTTTTGGCATCCGCGATTCTGGGACGGCATGACGATGAGTGCCTGGTATAAGCAGGCCGTCAAGGGCCGCTTTCGCATCGCGCCGACCGGCATCGGCATGTTCGGCATCATCAGCGGTTTGAGCGTCCTCAATTCCGGTATGGCGACGATGCAATCGCTGCGCTATGGTCGCAAAATCCGCGAGGTCGAAATCAAACACCCGCCGATTTTCATCATCGGCCACTGGCGGTCGGGCACGACGCTGTTGCACGAATACATGATTCAGGACAAGCAGTTTGCGTTCGCGGACACGTATTCATGTTTCGCGCCGCAGCATTTTTTGTTTTCCCGTCGTTTTATGGAGCCGTGGGTTACGTTTCTCATGCCGAAAAAACGTCCGATGGACAACATGGCCGCCGGTCTCGGCCGTCCGCAGGAAGACGAGTTTGCTCTGTGCGCGATGGGTATGCCTTCGCCTTACGTCAATATCATTTACCCGAACAACCCGCCGATTGATGTCGAATTTTTGACGCTCAAAGACGTGATGCCGGAACAACGTCAGGCGTGGCTCGACGGGTTGGAGTATTTCCTGCGTTGCTTGACCGTCGCGGAAAACAAATGCGTCGTGTTCAAATCACCGCCGCACACGGCACGCATTGCGGCGATCCTGGAGCGATTCCCTGACGCGAAATTCGTGCATATTCACCGTAATCCTTACTCGCTTTATGCTTCGACGTTTAACCTCTGGATGCAGCTTTCCGTGGTTCACGGCCTGCAACGTCCGACCGGCAAACAGTTCGAAACGCGGGTGTTCGAGATGTTTGAGGAAATGTACGCCGCGTTTGCCGAAGACATTAAGTTGCTCAAGCCGGAACAGTTCACCGAAGTTGCGTTCAAGGAACTGACGTCGGAACCCGTTGCGACGCTCGAAAAAATTTACGCACAACTTGAATTGCCCGGTTATGAGCAGGCCAAACCTGCATTGGAGGAATTTGCGGCATCTCAAAAGTCGTACCAAAAAAACATATTCCAAACCGATCCGGCTGTCGAAGCCCAAATCACCGAACGGTGGAGCTGGTACATTGATCGGTATGGTTATCGTTAAATGGCAGACGACCGCTATGCCTGTTTAGCCGAGCGTCATAGACGCCGGTGAAAAAATTCTTATTTACACCCCGCCGTATTTGCGGATGGCATCAAGCATGGCCCGGTAGTTTTCCGGGCGCACGCCGCTGTGGATCGTGTTGCTGGAGGAGACGATCAGACCACCGGGGCCGCCTTTTTCGATGCAAACACGGACTTCTTCGGCAACCTGTTCCGGCGTGCCGTCACAGAGATGTCCGGTACAATCAATGTTGCCCTTGAGACAAATTCGGTCGCCGTAATTCGCTTTCATCACGGCCATGTCGAGCCCGCCGCCCGTGTCTATGGGGTCGAGGCAGTCGATGCCTGCTTCCAACCACAGATCAAGGAAAGGCATGATGTTGCCGTCTGAATGTTTGATGACGGTCAAGCCAAGCGACTTGTAACCCTGAATAACCTCCTTGAAATACGGAAAGATCACTTCGGCATAGACACTTGGCCTGATGATAGGACCGCGCCCCGTTGCCACGTCGTCGGTGGTCGCAATGATTTCAATGCCGTAACGTTTCACGGCAACAGCCGCCAGTGCAAGGTTGTATTCGACAACCCGTTTCAGAAGGTCGGTGAAATTGGCCTTGTCGAGCAGCATTCCCATAAGGGCGTTTTCATAACCGAGCAGGTCGCGCATGTCGGAAAAGCCGTCTCGCAAATTCAGGACTATCGCCCGACGGCCGCCGAACATGTCGAGAGCCTTTTCGAGCGTTTTGTAGCGATGTGGCGCGTTAGGATCGGGAAAAGCGAACCCTGCATGGTCGGCGAGATGCTCAACCGGATGCTTTGTCGCGACGGGCAACACTTCGCCGGTCAACATCCGTTCGCTACCCCATTCGTCCACAAAGGTGACATCGTCTTTCCATGTTTTTGCGTAATCGGCGCGAATGTTGACGGCGTCCAAATCCAGACGCTCGGCAACTTCGATGGGGTCAACACTTTCACATAACGCTTGAGATACGGCGGGATCAATAAACCACTCGAAGGTTGGAATCCGATCGGGAACTTTGCGCCGCAACGCGGCTAAAATGCGGTCTTTCGGTATCATCATGGTATTATCAATATGGGAGGGCTTGCAGAGACGGTGCCAAACAAATAAGGATACCTCTAATAATTCAATTTTTAATAAAAACAGTTTTCATGAATATCGAATTTTGCGGTGGTGTGTTGTGTGAAAAGTGTATTTTTCGAGGTGCCCATAAGTTTAATGTGGGAATGTCAGTTGATCGTTGGGAATAACAAACTTGACTCGCCATCAAATTACATAAACGAGGGAAATTAGCGAAAAGATGGCATTAAAAAAGATTCCTTTTTTGGGATTGTAACATATTGAAACAGATAAAGTTACAACTCAAGGAAAGGAATTCCAGCCATGAAGGCCAACATCATTATCGATCAGGAAACGCAAAAAGTCAAGCTCATTTTGGATTGGAAAGTTGGAAAAATTGGGGAACAATTAACTGCCGACGAGGTCGAAAACATTACAAGGCTCGTCGAGCAGGCCATGCAAAACGCCGGTCGTGAGGCGTTCAAAGCATGGCTGATGCATGATGGTGTGTTCCGCGGTGATTTGTTCAGTGGAATATTATCTCGCAAGCTACGAGTCTCAGGAGTCGTCACAGGAATTGATTGTAGCGTGCCTGACGTTTTTACAAAACAACGCACATGTCATGGAGTACAAGCGATTTCGCGACAACGGCTGGCCGATCGGCAGCGACCCGGTCGAGGGTGCGTGCAAAGTAAACCTGCCAGCCGGTGGGCTGGGACATCGTGAAACAGCGATTGTGCCGCAGCAGCATGCGATGGCACATCTCCGGCGGCCAAACGATTTTGACACTCCGAAGCATCGTCAAATCCAACCGCTGAAATGATTTTTGGAATGCCTGCAAAAATTTACCCAAATGAGCAAAGTCTGCGTAAATTCAAAGTTACACCCTATGTTTTTAATATTTCAGTCAAACATCCGTAAAAAATTGGGGTTTATATAACGCGGAGTTTGTAGTACAACATGGGTCATGCCAAAACGAAAGCGTGGTTTGCCGGATATTGCGTCGTTGTTTGAGGACAGTTTCAATGAAGAAACCACATGGGAGTTGTGCGCAGGGTGAGGAGATTGCGATTTTCGTGATGTTGCGATGCGGCTGTCCCGTTTGATCATAATCATGCGGAACGCACGATTCGCAATGTGGTGTGTGGTGATGCGTAAAAACAGCTACTACAGTCGGAGCGTGGAAGGTGTCGAAACGCAAGCGATTTTGATAAGCGTTTTCATGACGCTCAAACAACGCAACGCCCACGTCACCGCCTCCATCGTCAACGCACTGCGAACCTTCCCCCACTACAAAAAAAATTGCCGAATTTATCCGACTTATTCGAAAATTTGGCTGAATAGTTACGCTTTTTCATTAATAACATTATGAGCAGGAAATACCCCATGAAATTTACAAAAATGCACGGAATTGGCAACGATTACATTTATGTCAATTGTTTTTCGGAAAAATTGCCGTTCGAGCCGGAAAAATTGTCGCAAATAGTCTCAGACCGCCATTATGGAATAGGGGGGGACGGCCTGATATTGATATGTCCCTCCGAGGTCGCGGATGCCAAAATGCGGATGTTCAACGCGGACGGCTCGGTGAGCGAAATGTGCGGGAACGGAATCCGGTGCGTGGCCAAATATCTGTACGATTTCGGAATCGTTCGCAAGGACGTTGTGACGATTGAATCCGGCGGCAAAGTTTTGACACTTCAACTCACCGTCAAAAACGGTATAATGGAACTTGCCCGGGTTGACATGGGCGAGCCGATTCTCGTACCGGAATTGGTGCCGACGCTGTTGCAGAGTTCCGACGGTGATCCCGGTCAACCGGTCATCAATGTGCCGCTAACCATTGCGGGGAAAATGTTTGCAGTGACCGCTGTGTCAATGGGCAATCCGCATTGCGTGACCTTTGTTGATGAGTTGAGCGACGATTGGGTGCTTGGTATCGGGCCGAAAATCGAAACTGCCCCGGCGTTTCCTCGTAGGGTCAATGCGGAATTCGTTCAGGTCGTTTCGCCGACTAAACTGTGGATGCGTGTTTGGGAACGCGGTTCGGGCGAAACACTGGCCTGCGGGACGGGAGCTTGTGCTGTGGCTGTGGCGGGTGTGCTCAACGGATTGTCACAACGCCGGGTGGAAATCGAACTCTTGGGAGGACGACTGGAAATTGAGTGGTCAGAAGCAGACAATCACGTGTACATGACCGGCCCGGCCACGACCGTGTTTACCGGTGAATGGGTTGTCAGCGATCAGGGGGCAGGAATCAGTCGTGTCTAATGGTCACTTGTCACAAGGGAGATGTTGCCGGATGGAATATTTACAATCCTTATTGCTTCGGGGAGGAGGACTCTTTGCATCGACGTGCGCGCATCATTGGATGGGTACGCTCGATTACAAAGGTGCCTATTATGATCCGAGCGTCGATCCGGCCTTCCCGACCGGAAACACGCATAAGCGATTGTATATTTTCTGGCACGAATACATCACGTTTATGTTGTACCTCCGCAAACGTTGCAACCTCACCATGCTACTCAGCCGCAACAAGGACGCCGACGTGCTCGCCCAAGTAGCCGACCTGTTCGGCTTCGGAACTGTTCGCGGGTCGAGTACACGGGGCGGTGCCGAAGCTTTACTCGCCATGATGGCACAATCGAAACACGCTCATTTGACAATCACGCCCGACGGGCCTCGCGGGCCACGCCGCAAGTTGTCACGGGGTTGCATCTTTCTTGCATCGAAACTGCAAATCCCGATTGTGATGCTTGGCCTCGGTTATGATCGTCCGTGGCGGGCACCGACTTGGGACAAATTTGCCGTTCCGCGGTTATACTCCCGTGCGCGAGCCATTGCCAGCCCGGAAATTTTCGTTCCGCCCAAGCTCAATGCCGAAATTGCCGATGGTTTTGCCGCTGCTTTGGAAGCGACAATGAACCAACTGTGTGATATTGCCGAAGACTGGGCCGTATCGGGCGACTTGTATCTCGGTGAGTCGATGATGCAACTTGGCCCGCTCAACGATCTCAGTTATTACGCGGTGCCGAAACAGGCCGTCATCGCATAAACTGTGATGTATTTCGATCTCACGGTTCTGCGACAAGAAACAAGGAACTCACCGGTTCGAGTTTCATTGCAATTCGGGTGCGGCCTTCGGAATTGACGGCGTTGGGAACTGCGGTGATCGTTCCGTCATGAGGATTCCACCAGGCGAGTTGGGTGAATGTTCCGCGAAGGGAAACCACCGTGTCGATTTTCGCGTCCGTGGAATTGCTGAAAAAATAAATATCCCGCCCGTCGATGACACGATGACGATAATTGAGCGAACCGGTTGCCGAGCTTTTCGGGAGTTGTTTGTTGTCCGCGAAAGCAACATCTGCAACGCCAAAGCAGTCCGTAGCGAGATTGAGGAAGTCCTTAACGGCAACGAGGATAAAAAACGCTGTTCCTTTCCCCGGGGGTGAGTGTTCAATGGCAGCAATACCTGTGAAATCGGATTTTTTCATTATGTCATCACTGAAAATTTCACGCAATAGTTGCTGAATCTCGTCATCTTTCCCCGGCTCTGCGGAATGTTGCGGCAATGTTCCCACGGCAACGACACAGCCTCCGGCATTGAAAAAATCACGTATCTTCTCAAGCGTTTTCACGCCGATGGTTTGCATCGAAGGCAGCACAAGCACCGAAAACTCCGCCGGGCTTTGCGTATTGACCAATTGCAAGGACACTTTATCCGTGATCTCACCCCGGTGAACGATTTTGCATCGGTTGACGAGCGTTTCCGGGTGCAAAAACGTGAAGTCACGGTGTAGGTCAAACACGAGCGTTTCGCCCAAGTCCATGTAGTTGTCTTCCGTTCCCGGCACGCCGCCTTCGTAGGCCGAAATCGGGCCATTGAAATGATACGTGCTCTGAAGCGATTCAATCGGGTACAACACGGCAATATCGGCAACGTGTCGCCCCGGTTTTTGCAACAGGAGATGAAGCCGCCCGATATAACGATTGTATTCCGGCAACGCGGGGCCGTACAGCGGATCATAAGCGGACAGTTCCGGCTGCATTCCGTCGGGCATGGTTTTCGGACTGTACCAGACGGCATGAGGCACAAACATATTGATGCCTTTGGCGGCCTGATCCATCGCCTCACGGTAAAGAATATCGACCGGAATACGGCCTTCGGCACCGTAAACCTCGGTCATCACGAGGTGCTTGTCGAAATTCGTTGCGGCGGACGAAATCAGCTTGTACATTTTTGAACCGCGTCCGTACTTGAAAATCTGGTCAAGCCCCGGAATGTCCTGGTACTCGAAAAACTTGATGGCATCGCCGGTCACGCCGGTTGGATTGACCACTTCTTCCTGATCGAGGTGCCCGGTCAACGGTACATTGAATGGTTTCAGCCAGTCGGTGATCGTTTTCACAAAGCCTTCGCTAAAGAGCGTCGCGCGGAATCCGAACAACGCATTTCGGGCGGACGCAGTATCCGGGCCGACGTCGAAAAACATCGCCGGGTACAACGGCACAGGATCGTAACCCAATCGGGCTTCAAAATATTCGTTGAATTTCGGTGTCCAAGCCCGACCTCCACCCGGTGTGTAGAGCATCGGTTCGTCGTAAAACGCGGAATCAATCGTCGTCCCGAAATGTTCCGGCATCGCTTTTTGATATCCGGCATACGTGAGTTCGACAAATTTCTGCATGGCCTGCGGTTCGAGATAATCAACCAAATCCCGCTCGCCGTCAAGGACGCTCACGAAGGCCATGATTTTGTATTTGTTCCCGTCGCTTGCGGGTCGTTGCCAATGCAATATCCCGTTTTCAGCCAACGCGGTGATGTTCGTTCGCTCAAAGGTTTCACGATTCATGAGGACACAACCCATGAGCGTACCGGCGGGAATGTCAAGCGAAACGGTCGCTTCGGCGTCCGTATCCGTTTCGATCATATCGAGCCGCTGACAGAGGTATTCGGGAAAGCGTTCGCGCATCAATCCGCCTGCAGAACCGCTGGGAAACCAGAACTCGTCGTACAGGCAAAGCTTCAGTCCCAATTCCTGCGCGGTGTCGGCAGCCACTTTGTATTGTTCGAGAAATTCCGGACTCATGAATTTCATTGCCGGGTCACGAAACGCGGGAAGTATCGCCAAACCGGCATAACCGCTTTCGACGCATCGTTTCATCTGCGCAATTGTTGCCTCGCGATTGGGCACTTCGTTCCAAAACCAAAGTGGTCGGGAGTTGTAACTCTGCGGCGGATCGGCAAAATCCTGCTGCGTTTTCGCCCAGTCTTGCGCAACGGCAAAACGTGAAAGGAAAAGTGCGAAAAACAGTGTTGATGCAATAAGACAAAAGCGTTTCATCGGGATGTCTCCTTTTTGTATAAGTGTGCGGCAAGTTAAGTCCGTAGGAAAGGAGCAGAGCCATATAAAAGTCAACATGTACAAATACTTCGCAGAGTACCTTGCGGGACGAGCCTGCCCGGTAAGGTTGACCACCGCCGGAAGCGAGTGACCTGCCCCAGTGAAAACGGACAGATTTTTTGTCAAACTCCACGGTAGAGTCTGACGAGCTTCAGGTTTTCTCAGAACATGTCTTTAACTGACGGAAAGCCGCTTGCCGCAGGGCGATTGGCCTTGCGGCGTTGATGGAAAACATGTTACGCTTCCGTTTTTGAGAGTTCAAACCTTAATCACGAAAGGCGCAACATGGAAGTGAAAACCCATTATGACACAGAATTGACCGACAAGCAATGGCAAATCATCAAAAAATTCATCCCGCAGCAGAAACAAGGACCGAAACAAATTTGCAGGCGACGTATCATCAACGCCATCCGATATGGTACGGAAAAACAAGGGTAAAAATCCGACGCCATCAGTCGGCATCATCGACAGTCAGACGTCGGACACCACGGAGGTCGGCGGCGGGGAACGCGGTTACGATGCCGCAAAAAACGTCAACGGTCGCAAGCGACACATCATCGTCGATACGTTGGGATTACTCATGGCGATCGTCGTTCATGCGGCGAGCATTCAGGATTACGATGGTGCGAAACTTGCCATCGAAGCGTTGGGGGACGTTTCCAAGTACTCGCGAAAAAATAACATGATCCGTTGTTTTTTAACGCGGAACACACGGAAAGACGGAAACAACGGAATTCTGCGTATTCCGCATTTCCGCGAGTTCTGCGTTAAAAAAATATTGTGAACAAGTTATTCTTTCGCGGTTCCTAAGGAACAGTACCAAAATAATTACGTCAAATTGTCAAGTGAATGAGTCATTCACTCACCACGAAGGGCACGAAGGCACACGAAGGTTTTTTAAAAATATTCTTCGTGGTTCTTCGTGATCTTCGTGGTGAAAAGAGGTAGTTGTTTTGATACTGTTTCTAAATCAATAAACTTTACAAGTCAACAACTCCCAAGTAGGAATATTTTCAACGCAGAACACACGGAAAGACGGAAATAATGGAATTCCGTAGATTCCGTTCTTCCGCGTGTTCCGCGTTAAAAAGGATGATATTGTCAATGTTATTGTTTTACGAGTCCTTACCGTCGCGGCTCTGATTTTGGTCAGGTTTCCAACGGACCGACGGTGATCGTGTAAGGATTTCTCAGCGGATATTTGGCCAGAACGTCGTTGATGTCATCCCGTGTTACGCTCCGGACGAAATCAAGTTCCTCGTGAATGGTGTAATATTTTCGGTCTTGCAGCCATTCGTTGCCGAAAGCGAACAGGCGATTGCCCGGGATTTCGTTCGTCAATACCGAACGTGAAAGCATCTTTGTTCGGTTTCGCGAGAGTTCCTCTTCCGTGACGCCGTGCGATTGAATGTCGTCAAAAATGGCGTCGATGCGATGCAAGTTTTCCCGCACCATTTCCGGGGCACAGCTCAACGACATGATATAAACGCCGGCGTCGGTGTATTCTTGAATATTGAACCCGCACGAATCGGCCAGGCCGGGATCGAGGAGGTTCCAGTACAGGCGACTTCCGACTTCGTCCCCGATGACGTGCGTCAGCAGGTACGCCGCATACCGCTCGCGGTTCGATTCGTCACCTCCCACGCCGTCGAACATCTGCATGACGTACTGTTGCGCGGCCGAGTCTTTGTGCATGCGATGAAAGCCGCTATTGGCCGTGGGACGTTGTTGCGTGCGTTGGATGTGATGTGGTTGCCAATGCCCGCACATTTGATCCGCCTTGCGAACAAGTGCGTTGAAATCGACGTGGCCCGCCGCCGCCAAAACGATGTTGTTCGGGCTGTACTGCCGCTCGAAATACTCCCGCATTTGCTCGACGGTCAACCGCTCTATACTCTCACAGGTACCAAGCACGGACCGCCGTAGCGGGTGGTCGCCGAAGAACAGATCGCGAAGTTTTTCATCCGCCCCGAACGGCGGCTGGTCGTC
>Ga0082212_10007275_pt1 | contig 14684 bp, 13 predicted proteins | sample TergutNt197P3_FD_71548 | JGI IMG/M metagenome (GOLD analysis project Ga0082212, IMG submission 71548) | Neocapritermes taracua P3 segment gut microbial communities from Petit-Saut dam, French Guiana - Nt197 P3 | ecosystem: Host-associated > Arthropoda: Insects > Digestive system > Gut ... | reverse complement strand
TGGCAGAGGAACAGGCCGCGCTTGCCGCCCGTTACCGCGCCGGCGGCATGGGCTGGGGCGAAGCGAAAGAAGAACTGTTCCGCGCGGCAAACCGCGAGCTTGCTCCAATGAGGGAACGTTACGATGCCATTATGGCGGATATTCCCGCGCTGGACCGGATTCTTGAACAGGGAGCGGAAAAAGCCCGCCTCATCGCGGCTGCTACGGTACAACGTTTCAGAAAAGCGGCGGGAATCGATTAACGCTTGTCATTAGTGCCCCCAGAAATTTGTTGCCAGCAGCCTGAACCTGCGCTATACTGCAACAAACGGATAAGGGGGTAAAATATGGCGAACTCACGCTTACTTGGCACGGTTATACCGGTTGGCGCCTTGCGGGGCAGTAAAGCTGCCGCCGTAGGGGAATTTCCCGATCTTGCGGAATTTGCCCTGTTATGTAAAAAAATGAAGATCGACCTTATCCAGCTGCTGCCGGTGAACGATACCGGTTACGACAGTTCGCCGTATTCCAGCCTGACTGCCTTTGCCCTGCACCCGCTGTACCTGCGAATCGGAGACCTTGGCGAAGCGAAGGGCTTTGAAGCCAAAATCGCGGCCATCGACAAGGAATTCGGGGGTATGGAGCGCTTTCCCTATCAAAAAGTTCTCAAGGCAAAAATGGACTTGCTTCGGACTATTTACAGGGCGAACGCCGCGGCTATAGAAAAAAGCGCGGACAAAAAAGGCTCTCTGGGCGCCTGGATTGAAAAGAATTCCTGGGTCAAGCCCTACGCGATTTACCGCAGGCTAAAAGACGCAAACAGCCAGAAAAGCTGGAAAGACTGGAAAACTCACCGGGAAGTGACCATAAAGGACATGGCCGCGCTGTGGGAAGATCCGAAGCTCCGCGGAGAACACCTGTTCTGGGCATGGCTGCAGCAGGCGCTGGATGAGCAGTTCAGTGCGGCGGCGAAGGCAGTTGCCGATGCGGGAATCATGCTCGAAGGGGATCTGCCCATCCTAATGAACGACGATAGCTGCGATGTGTGGGCGCACCCCGATCTTTTTATCCGCGACCTTTCCGCCGGCGCGCCGCCGGATATGTACAGCCCCAAAGGCCAGAACTGGGGCTTCCCTCTGTATAACTGGGATACCCAGGAAAAAGACAACTACGCGTGGTGGCGGCACAGGCTTGCCACTGCAGGCAAATATTACCAGGCGTACCGTATTGATCATGTACTGGGCTTTTTCCGAATTTGGGCTGCGTCCCTGTACGATAATTCATCCGCACTGGGACGCTATGTTCCCTATGCGCCGGTTACTTCAGCCGATCTGAAAAAACTCGGCTTTGACAAGGGACGTATCCGCTGGGTCTCTCAGCCCCACATCCCTACCGATGAACTGATGGGTGCTTTGCGCCACAACCTGGGCGAAGGCGAAATTGAGGAAGCGGCGAAAATAATATTTACGAAAGCCCTTGACCGCATTGATGAAGAAGAGCTCTGGCTGTTCAAGAAAAAGATTCGGGGCGAAAAGGACATTGAAGCCCTTGGCCTCCCCCCACCGGTATGCACGTATCTGTCCGATGCATGGCATAACCGGGTTTTTGTTGAATATGAAAAGGGAAATTTTGCCCCCATTTGGTACTACCAGCATTCCCGCGCCTATCAATCCCTTTCCGGCGGGGAAAAAGAAAGCCTTGAGGAGTTGCTGCAAAAACAACTGGAAAAATCGGAAAAAACCTGGGAAATCCACGGAAAGAAGCTGCTCTCCGTACTGGTGGGATCCTCACCCATGCTGCCCTGTGCGGAAGATCTCGGCGCGGTACCCCCCTGTGTTCCCAATGTCCTTACAAAACTTAACATCCTCGGCCTGCGGGTGGTGCGCTGGCACCGCAACTGGGACGCGGAAGGCCAGCCCTACATTCCCTTTGAAGATTATCCCGAACTTTCGGTCTGTACTCCGGCGGTGCATGACAGTTCCACCGTCCGCGAATGGTGGGAAGGCGAGGCAAATCAGGAACAATTCTCCGGCTTTTTGGGCTTCCCTTCCCTGCCCAGGGTATACAATCCCGGAACGGCAAAAATAATCCTTGCCAAAGCCGCATCTGCCTGTTCCCGTTTCCGTGTATTCCAGATTCAGGACCTGCTGCACCTTTCCAGCAAATGGTATTCGCAAGACCCCGCTTCGGAACGAATCAATGTGCCGGGAACCTGCAACGACTTTAACTGGACATACCGCCTTCCGGCTTCCATCGACGAGATAGGCAAAGACAATGACCTGGTAAATGCCGTTGCGGAATTGGGCAAAATAAAGGCGGCAAAAAAGCAGCGCGCTGAATAGATACGTCCGCTGCTGCAGTCCGGAAGACCTCTTTCGCCGGCGTCAAAAACAGCCGATAATGGAGGAAATGCCGCGTATCTGGATCATTATCTGCATATTGGTGATTGTTAGCGCCGCACAGATCTCTGCCGCGCCGCTTGAGAGCGGTTTTACATCCGCGCCTTCCGCATCGGCATCTGCGGCGGAAAAAGACAGCGCATACCGGCAGGCACGGGAACGGCTGCTTGCCGCAGCGGGAAAATATGAGCGTACACCTTACCGTTATGGCGGCCTGGATCGCCGAGGCCTGGATTGTTCGGGGTTTGTATATGTAAGCTTTCGCGATGGGCTGGGGGTTTCCGTTCCCCGGAGCGCCGAAAGCCTGTACGCATGGACGGAAAAAATTCAAATTGAAAGAGCCCAGCCCGGCGATCTGTTGTTCTTCAAGACGACGGGTAACGGGAAAATCTCCCATGTGGGCATTTTTGTCGGCGGTAGACGGTTTATCCATTCCGCCTCGGAGGGGCCGGCAACCGGAGTAATCTATTCCACCCTTGACGAGCGGTACTGGTCTCGAACATATGCCGGGGTGGGCAGGGCATTGCCTGCCTTTGCCGCCGAAAACGCGAGAGCCGACTCAGACCAAAGGCCCGAAAGTTCACCTTCAAATACCAGAAAAACCGGAAGTGAACGATCTTCGGCGCAGCGGCAGCAGGGACCCAGCAATGTTTTTGTCGGTTTTGCCGTAGCGCCAACCTGGAACACCTATGCCGCCAACGGAAAAGTATTCCGGGGCGGCGCCGGACATCTGTGTACGGGAGTTAACATCACTCCCTTTGGTCAACCGATGATTCTTGGCATCGAATTGAGGCCCGAATGGGATACCGCGCTGGGGATTTTCCGCATCCCGTTGACCCTTTCCTGGGGCTTAAGCGACAAGTTCCTCATTTTTGCGGGGCCGGTCCTCAGCTTTGGCGACGCCTCGCTGAAAGTCGGCGACAGCAGCCGACGCTACACCGGGGGGACAAGCTGGCTCGGCGCGATTGGCATTACAGTGGCGCCTTTTGCATATAGAAACGGCGGACTAAATGTAGCACCTTATGGAGAGCTGGCCTGGCAGTCTTATTTTAGCGACAATAACAATGATGACAATATCGGCGCGGATTTGGCCGCCGGCATCCGCATTTCCACCGGCATTCGCATTACATGGCAGAAAAAGTAGATTTCAACACTCATCCAGCGGCTTTTGGAATCAAAATACCCGTCTAACTGTGCTGGGAAGCGAGAAGGATCAGGGAAAGCAAGAAGAAAAGTACCAAAATAACAATATACAGCGTCAGGGCGGTAGAGAAACCCAGGGCAATGACCAGCGAGGCGCCTATGATGTTTAAGCCGGCTTTGTATATATGGGCAAGACCGTTAAACACCACCGGCAGAACGGGGAGCAGCGGAATAAAAATATAGCGCGTATTTCTTCTGGCGCGGAAACGCCAGCCAAACAACAGCGCAATAACCGCCATCGGAAGGAAAAAAAGACAGCCGCTCAAACGATTGAGTATCTCCGCTTCAAAAACTTCGGGGATATAACCCATTCCCAGTGCAGCCTCTTTTGTGGTAAATAATTCGCTGATTTGCATACTGGACAGTTCCTGCCGCATTTGCGCGAGCATGAGGAATGTTTCGTAGCTTACGCCAAGCGTGATCTGCGCGGCCCCGTGATAAGGCGCGTTTCCGGTCAACACTTCCCACTCAGGCTCCCAGCGCCTGGAAGCATCGTGGCGATCCAGCGCCCGCATCTGGACAAGGACATGCCTTCTGCCGTCAAACGTAATCGGCAGGAATTTTGCGTAGGGTGCCTGCAGGCTGTACAGCAAATTCGCGCCGGAATCAAAAGCCATGTATTCAATGCCGGTCGCGTATGCATAATCCGGCGAGGAAGTTAAGCTGCCAACACGCATCACCGATCGTCCCTGTCCGCCGCTGTAACTCGGCAGGGAGAAAATGACCCCTACATTGGTTTCGCCGGGCAGTATTCCCATTTCTTCTATGAAAAACGCGATTTCCTTGGTTCCTTTTTCACAGGCTGCCAGGAAATTTTCCGCGTCGGGATCGTGGGGGCTTTTTTCGAAAAGTTCCTGAAACAGGTAAAACGCCCGTATCCAGTCGCCGGACACCATCGCCTGATAAGCCGACAACTTGAGCTGGTACAATGAATACTGTCGTGTCTCAAGCGGGGTTGGCTGCTGGCTTTCAATCTGGTTCCAGGCACGTGCCGCAAGCCGGGACGCGGAGGCGGCTTCTACACTGCCTTCTCTGGCAATGCGCCCGCCAAGGGTTGCAAGCCAATGGGCATCCAGGAACCGCCCATCATTGAGCGCGGCTTCGCCAAGGGCCAGGGCTTCCACGGCATCAACCGGGTTCCGCTGTCCGGGCAGCGCCGAAATAGATGCGCTGCGCTCTTCTGTAGTACGCTCCGGTTCGGTATTAAAGCGGTAACGCGATTCATCAAGATGAACATCTATCTGGGTTCGCAGCGAGGCAAGCTCGGGACTTTCTTCCCATACACTGTCGCAGATGCCGAGATACTGAGATGCCTCGATCCACTCCCCTGCCCTTCCATGCGTCTGCGCCTGCTCTTTTGCCATACGGTACAATTCGCCCCGAAAGCGCATTTCGCCCTCGAAATTTTTCGCAACGGGAAGGGCGAGAAAGAACAGAAGGGAATATATACCTGCCGCGCATATCACCGTAACGATCGGAGCCACCATACGCTGGAAAAAATGCGGGGAAAATCTCGTATAGGCTTCATCGTAATCGGCAGGAAGGCCAAAGGGAACCACCAGCGCGGAAAAAGCAAGGGCGGGAAACAGGGCAATAATGTCAATCAATCCCCGAATCAGCCGCCAGTCTTTGGAAAAAATGGGCAGCGGCGCAATTTCGCCCGGAAAAATATAGCGGAAACCCAGGATAATAAGGCTTCCAAAGGCAACATACGCAACAAAAATAAATACCGGCGAGCGCAGTGCATCTGTGTTCATTTTCATTTTTTACTCTGCCTTTTTCCAAAATGAGCAAGGAACGAATACAGAAAAGCCAGAGCTGCGGCACCGCAGAAGATCAGGGGAGCGGCAAGCGAAACAGGCAGGCGGTCCTGCAGGAATTCGCCGAAAATATCCTGCATCTCCGGCGAATTGAAAAATGTTTCCAGGGCAAGAATCCCCCTGAACGCAAGGCAGCCCAGAAAGAGGTCTGCCAGAGGCCATGCGCTGAATCTGAATATGAACGAAAGCGAGCACAGAAGGAAGATAAGGGGAATCGCGTACGTCAAAAACGGTATTATCCCCTGGCTTAAAAGCCGCCGCATATTTTCAGCGCTCAAACGAAAATCTATGGCAAGGCTTTTGAGAAACCACGGGGTATTATCCACAAACGGCGCCGGGGGCAGGCCGGCAAACGCCATATCTCTTCCTGCAAATTCAGCCTGGTATTGCAATGGTCTGCCGGGGATTCCCACAACCCTGGCCCCTTCCGGCCTTGCAGGTCCTTCAAGCAGTACCAGCGCCGCACTGGAAGCCCGCCCGGAATTGGCGAGGATAAGTCCGGGGCCGCCAATCGGCTGTGCCACTACTTTTGCAGACGGCACATGCTCCCAGCTTTTCAGCGCCTCGTCAATGCCGTAGGTAAAGCCAATGGCAAGCACAGCAATGATCAGGACTGCTGCCGGGGTAAAGATGCTTTCGCGCTCCCTCAGGCTCAAAGCCAAAAGGATGCTTCCGTACAGGGCAAGGGACGCTGCCCAGCGGGCGGCGGCGATAAGAGCGGCTAAAATTGATTCCGGCTGATGGGACAGCGACCTTACCCAGTCAAGGCGAATCGCCAAAAAGCGCATTCCCGTTGTACCAACAAACAAGATCGCAAAACCGAGACTAAAAAACAGCGCCAGTCTGGCCAGTTTTCTCACATTTTAAGATTAACACGAAAAAGGGTTGAAATCAAGACCCAAGACAATATTCTCTCTGTCCTCCACAAGTTATCCACAGGCAATTTCCGGTATTAAACAACCGGGGCATAGTGAAATTTCGATCAACTCCCGTTATTTCCGCCTATTCAAATCCTTAAGTGCTTGTAAAAAACAGCGTAACTCATTTCCCCATAAGGAATTAACAGCATACGTTATTTGTAATATTCCACAGATATAAGTTTTTGTATAATAATAGATACATCCAGCTTTATCCCCTCGGCCTTATTAACAGGTTTTCCACAACGATGGTCTCTACTGGTACACTACCCCAGCGAGATTTTTCCGGTATTGTCAACGTCAAGGATGGTCTTGCATTCGGAGCAGCGAAAACGGCCGGGTTTGACAGCTTTTAGCTTTTTGGAACAGATGGGACAGGTAAGCACATCGGGGAACGACGCCGAAACGCCCTCATCTGAACTTTCGCGGAATAAATCAATGGATTCTTCAAGGTCATCGTTGATATTAAAAAATTGCGAAAAACCCAGCAGTTGAAACACTTCGTAGACTTTGGGCTGAATTTCGTGCAAGACAATATCGCCGCCCTTGGGCTTTACATTTTTCAGAAAGGAAGTAAAGGAACCAATGCCGGTTGATGAAACATAATTAAGGTTGGCGCAGCTGAATATCAGCCGGATGAAGCCCGTGTCGATGACCTTCTGAACCCGTTTCTGAAAATAACTGGAATTGTAGGTGTCGATATACCCGCTTAAATTCAGAATAAGACATCTGTCTACATCTTCAACTTCCTGAAGCTTTATTTTGAGGCTTTCGTCTTTCTCGTCGTCAAATCCCGGTACAATGTCATTATTGACCATAGAAATAGTTTCGCACCTTTTGGGGATATTGTCAAATTTTGCCGGGCTCTGTGTTAAAATGTTTCATGGTCTTATCGGACGTGGTGATTATCCTGTGCCAGCCCGCCGAATCGGGCAATGTTGGGGCGGTGTGCCGGGTGATGAAGAACATGGGTCTGTCCCGGCTGAGGGTGGTTGCTCCGGCTTTGCTGGATGAGCCGATGCTGTTGGCGCGGGCAATACATGCCGGGGATATCTGGCGCACAGCTGATATATATAACTCTCTGGCGGATGCGGCGGCGGACTGTTCGCTGGTAGTAGGAACCACCCGCCGCAGAGGCAGAAAACGCAAAAGCGTCACCCTGGAACCCCGCGCCCTGGTCTCCTGGCTTGCCGAAAGGGACAGGCAGGATACCAGCGGCCCCGGTACGGTAGCCCTGGTTTTCGGCAATGAGCGTACCGGCCTTACCGCCGGCGAACTCAATTTTTGCAATATCGCCTCGCACATCCCCGTTTCCGAATCGTTCCCCTCCCTCAACCTTTCCCATGCGGTGCAAATTTACGCCTACGAGTTGTTTCTCGCATTCGGCGGGTTTGAAAACAATGCCGATACAGGCTGCAGGGCGGAGAATACCGCCGGTAAAGCGGAAATCGGCGCTGCAGGCGAACCGGTAAAAGGTCAGTGGGTTCCTCTCAGCCGGCGGGCGGTAGACGATCTTACTGCGGACATAACCGGCGCCCTTGCCAATCTTGGTTTTTATAAATACCCCGGGCGCGAAGAACAAACCCGCTTTCTGCGGGATGTAATCTGCCGCGCCGGCCTGTCGGAAAGGGAAGGGCGTTATATGAAAGACATTTTTATCAAAGCGGCCAGGCTGGAGAGTATGGGCGGCGTATCTACAAGTCGTATATCTCACGGAGAAACAGCGCCGCCGCCTGGGACACGTTAAGGCTTTCGATATTGCCCGTCCCCGGAATGCGCAGCAGGCAGGTACAGCAGTTCTTGACATCCTGCGGCAGACCGCTTTCCTCGTTTCCCAGTACTAGGGCTACGCCCTCGGCTACGCCCTCGGCTACGCCCTCGGCTACGCCGCCGGATTTCGCCCGGTCTTTGACAATACCGGAAATATCCCCGATACGCCGGCGGGCGCGTGTATCCGTGCCAATAACAATAATCTTTTTAGCGGCGTCTTTTAAAAATGCGGCGGTGCTGCCGACTTTTCGCACGGTAATATGTTCCATGCCGCCTTCGGCTACGCGGTAGGCACTGGTTGTCAGCCGTGCCTCGCTGTCATTTTCGTTCAGGACGATAAAGTGGGCGTCAAAAAAAGCCGCCGCCCTGGCAATAGCCCCTAAATTGTGATCATTGCCCACATCATGAAGTACCAGCCCGGTCTTGCCTTCAGTAGCCCAAAAATCCAGGTCTTCTTTGGTCAGCGGTTCTATTACCGGCTCTTCTATCATAGCCACCACTCCCTGATGGTGCAGGCTTTTGCATATTCGCTCCAGTTCTTCATTTTCACATATTTTGTACGGGCGCTTGCGCTGGGCAAGTTGTTTGCACACGGAAGTAAACGAGTGAAAACGATCTTCCCGCAGAAAAAGCCGGTTTATCGTATCGGGATGATGTTCCGCAAGTGCACTGACCGCCTTAAGGCCGCAGATCGCAAGCTCATCGGTTAACTTGTTGCGCATGACTTACTATAGCCAATATACCCCGCTTGTGCAAAAGGATAATTGACCGCTCTTACTCTTTGCCCTATCATACCAGTATGGCAGTTCGGAGAACCGGTGCCCGGAAAGGCAGAAGACGATCATCGTCGAAAGACAGACGGACACGCGTTCCTGTCCCGGTGATTTTTTGGATTTTTTTGATTGTTGCGCTGATAACTGCTTTTTTTGCGCTGCTGTCGAAGGTTCGCAGCAGCCTGGATATTCCTTCAAGACAGATCGCCGTTGAGCCGGGCGCACCGCCGGAACCTGCCGCCCCAGCAGATCCCCCGGCAGCGCCCCGCCCGCCAACAAGGCAGACGGAAACGCCCCCTGAACGAACACCCGCAGCTCCGGTGCAAAGCCCGCCGCAGGAACAAACGCCCGCCGAGAGGCAGGGCGGGCAAACACCCCAGCCGCCCGCTGTACCGCCAGTTTCACCTCCCGCAGAAAGGACTCAGGATACCCGCGACAGAAGTGTCTACTTTATGCAGGCGATAAGGGGCGGCGCGGAATTGCGGCTGACGAAAACCGGCCGAAGTCTGAGGGTTTCGGATGCCCCCCTGCTTGACTGCCTTAACGCGCTGCTTGCGGGACCAACTGCCGAAGAAAGAGAGCGCGGTCTGCAAAATTTTATTCCGCCTGATACCCAAATTATTTCGGCGATAATCAGGGGAAATACCGCTTACCTTAACTTCAACGAGGAGTTTCAGTATAACACCTTTGGCAGGGAGGGCAGTGCCGCCCAGATACAACAGATAGTGTGGACGGCCACAGAATTCCCCAGCGTCAAAGATGTGCAGTTTTTGATTGAGGGAAACAGAGTCGATTTCCTTACCGAAGGAATAATGATCGGAAGCCCCATCGGCAGATAACCGATAGTATCATGTCCTAGGGATAGACGGCGAATGGCACCCTTTTCCAGTTTCCTGCAAAGGTGACAGCCAGCCTGATTGCATCAACCATGCTTTCCTCATTGGCCCTGTTTTTGCCGGCCTTGCCAAAAGCCGTACCGTGATTCACCGAAGTACAAATTATCGGCAAGCCTATGGTTGTGTTAACACCGCTCATTTGGGAATACAGGCCGGTATCGGGATCCATTTTAAAACCGCATAACTTGAGCGGTATATGCCCCTGATCGTGGTACATGGCGGCTACCATATCGTATTGCCCGCCAAGCGCCTTAACAAAAACAGTATCCGGCGGTACGGGGCCGGTAACATCCAGCCCTTCTTCCTTTGCCGCGACGATGGCGGGAATAATACTTTTTGCTTCCTGATCTCCGAAAAGCCCATTTTCCGATGAATGGGCATTAAAACCCGCCACAGCGATACGCCTCTGCCCTTTTCCCATTAACCGCAGCGCCTTATCAGCAAGCAAAATGGTATTATGCACCCGATCTCTGGTTATTAAGTCACAGGCATCGCGCATGGATACATGGGTTGTAACATGAATAACATTAAGACCGCCTCCCAAAAGCAGCATCCCATAATGCTTTGTCCCGGTATACTCGGCCAATATTTCGGTGTGTCCCGCAAAATGATGACCGGCCATGTTTATTGCTTCTTTGCTGATAGGTCCGGTTACCACACCGGCGGTTTCACCTGCCATTGCATCTTTTATCGCGTTAACAACATATTGAAAAGAGGCATCCCCGGATTTTGCACTGACGGTACTATAGGTGTAGTCCCCCTCTTTTAGCAGTCCGGGATCCATGTAATCAATCGTTCCCGGTTTTCCCTGTGCCTCTTTTGGGTGCCTGATTGAGTTAAGGGTGAAGTTTATTCCGGTCAGCTCCAGCGCCTCTTCCAGCACTACCTTGTCTGCATATACAACAAAAACTCCCTCATTACCTATATTTTCCCGGGACAATGCCTTAAGCGTTATCTCGGGGCCTATCCCTGTTGGGTCCCCGATGCTTATTCCCAATACCGGTTTTTCATTCATATTTCAATGATGAACATTACGGAAAAACATTGTCAATTTTTATTGTGAGAAATAGAGAAATCAATGAAAAGAAAAAACAAAATTACATAATTTTTATATGTTTATCATGGCACGTCAGCCCGGCGATGCTACTTTCCTGCATTTGGTGCAGCCCTGTACATGCACGTGGGGGCGGCGCAGCGGACGTTCGAACAGGCGGGCTACCAGGATTTCTTCTACGTTGAGTGAGGCGCCGCAGACGGGGCAGTGCCTTGGCAAATTCCTGTTCAGACAGTATACACAGCCCTTGATGTACATAAGGCGGTCCCTGCCCCCGGTGATGGAGGGGAAGGCCATGGTCTTTACCAGATCGCGTCCATCCAGTTTCGAGGAACAGAGCGGGCAGGTTTGGGGATCGCCGGGGGAAGCCATTTCCCTGTCATTGAATTGACGCTGGCGGCGCTTCCGTTTCGGGTTGAGTTTTAAATATATTTTGAAGTACAGGGTGTAGCCAAACCACAGCAGAAAAATGCCGATAGTAACAAAAGCCAGTATCTCCAGATAATCGCGCATATTTGTGTTCGGCACCTCAAGCTTCAAGCTCAATAATGGTATAATGCAGGGATGTCATTCCTATATATTATCGGCACACCCATCGGAAATTTGGGCGATATAAGTTTTCGCTCTGTTGAGATTCTAAAAACGGCGGACATGGTGGCCTGCGAGGACACGCGGCGCACCCTCAAGCTGCTCAGCCACCTGGGAATCCGGGTGAAAATGCTCTCCTGCCGCGCCCAGAACGAAGAATTTGCCGCCCAAAAAGTCATTGCCGCCCTTGACCAGGGGCTGACCGTGGCCTATGCCAGTGATGCCGGCACTCCGGCCCTAAGCGATCCCGGCGCGGCGCTTGTCCGCTTTGCCGCCGCCGCGGGACACGAGGTTATCCCCATTCCGGGGCCTTCCGCCTTTGCCGCGCTGGTCAGTGTCTCGGGCGGAATGGACAAAACGGTCGTTTTTGAGGGCTTTTTGTCCCCAAAACCGGGCAGGCGGAGGACGCGGCTGCGGGAACTATTGGCTATAGAGGCGGCAATCGTCCTGTACGAGTCGCCTTTTCGGATTCTCAAGCTTGTGGAGGATATTGCCGAGATAGATAGGGCGCGCTATATTTGTATAGGGCGGGAAATGACCAAGGTTCACGAGGAGTATATCCGGGGAACTGCGGCGGAAGTCCTTGCCGCTCTGTCGGCCAGGAAGGAGCAAATCGGCGAATTTTCGGTGTATATTGCTGGAAAAAAATGAAAAAAGCGTATAAACTTAATGAAGGAAATTGCCGATAATTGATGTAGGTAGGTTATTATGATGGTCGAAAGAATTGGTCCATTGGACCCCATTCAGCCGGGAAACAGACCCGGAAAGAGTGATCAGTTAAGGGGGGGGGACAAGACAGATTCTATCAGTGTTTCTCGGGAAGCGAGGGAAAAGGCCGAAGTGTACCAGGTGGTGGAACTGATAAAAGCGGTTCCGGAACTGGACGAAGCCCAAATCGTCGCATTGAGAGAAAGGATCAACGATCCTGCGTATCTTAACGAGAGAACCATCGGTGTCACGGCAGATAGAATCATTGACGCTTTCGGGCTGTAAAGCTGAATGTAACACGAATTGAATTCTCGTTTCACACGAACTTGTTCACGCAAAAAAGCGGAGCAGGCTATCCTAGGGTAGCAGGTTCCGTTTTTTTTTGATTTAATTATTCTGGAAAAACTATGAATGAACAGTTAAAAAACCTGTCTCCCGGGTCAGGAGGGGACAAGACATATCTCCAGATGGATTCTTTCATCCAGGTGCTTGCCCATGCTCTGGATATGGTGGAGATAATGCTGCTCGGTGCCAGCACCAATCACGGCAAACGTATTGCATCCCTCTGCGCGGCAATGGGACGCCGGCTCGGGATAGACGAAGACAGGCTTTCCGGCCTGGTTTCCTGCGCCATGCTGCATGATAATGCCCTGACCGAAAGCGAATCGGTCATGCCCGGCTGGACACAGGGAAGAGATACATCAGGTTTGGCTGCTCACAGCGAAATAGGCCAGAAAAATATTGAGGCTATACCTTTTAAATGCGATACAGGTGGATTTATCCGCTATCACCATGAATATGCAAACGGGCAGGGGCCTTTCGGCCTTTCCGAAGGTTACTGTCCTCTGGAGGCAGAACTGATCGCGGCGGCGGACATGGTCGATGTCCAGAATCATCTGCAGCGGCTTGCGCCGGAAGATCTTCCCGCGCTGAGGGATTCCATAACCGCCGACAATCACCGCCGTTTTACCGCAAGGGCGGCGGGAGCCATGCTGGACATTCTGGATGAAGCAATGCTCGTCTCTTTGCGTGATGAAAACATCGATGAAACAAGCCGCCGATCTATTCCCCGCTGGCAAATGGATATGGAAAATACCGCGTTAATTCCCATCGCCGGTTTTGTCGCCCGCATTATCGACTACAAGTCCGCCTTTACCATGCTGCATACCACGCAGATTGCCAACCGCGCCTGGGTAATGGCGGAACACTACGGATACGATCTGACGGAGAAGATAGGGCTGTACCTGGCCGCTTCCCTGCATGATCTGGGAAAATTGGCCATACCTTCCGCTATTCTGGAAAAACCCGGTAAACTTGACGCGGAAGAGTTCGAGATCATAAAGCAACATGTCAGCAACAGCAGGAGTTTTCTCAGCACGCTTCCGGACTTTGAAAGTATTACAAACTGGGCTACCGACCATCATGAAAAGCTGGACGGGTCCGGTTATCCTCTCGGCAAGGCGGCGGATGCGCTGGATTTCAACTCACGGCTTATCGCATGTATCGATATTTATCAGGCGGTTTGCGAGGCGAGGCCATATCACGACGCGCGTTCACACGAAGATACCATGCCTATACTTCGCGACATGGCGTCAAGAGGGTTTATCGACACGGGGATAGTCGGCGACGTAGACGCCGTGATGGAGAAATACTCCATGCAGGACGTACCTTCGCCTATTTGAAACTATCTTTCAGGGCGACGGCGCGGTTGAACACAGGGGCGCCGGGTTTCGAGTCTTTGCTGTCCACAGCGAAGTAGCCCAGCCGCAGGAACTGAAAAGCGTCCGGCGGCATCGCGCTCTCCAGCATTTTTTCAGCTTTGCATCCGTGCAGCGTTTCAAGGGAGTTCGGGTTCAGATACCGGGTGAAATCCTCGCCCGCCCGGTCCGGGTCGGGGTCCATGAAAAGGTTGTCATAGATCCGGACCTGCGCGTCGATGGCGCTTTTGCAATCCGCCCAGTGGATGGTGCCCCGGACTTTTCTGCCGTCCGGCGTGTTGCCTCCGCGCGTTTCAGGGTCATATTCCGCGAACACGGCTGTAACGGCGCCGCCCGCGTCCGTTTCATAGCCGGTGCATTTCACGATGTAAGCGGATTTCAGCCGGACTTCGTTTCCAACGAAGAGCCGGTTGAATTTTTTTGGCGGGTCTTCGCTGAAGTCGTCGCTTTCGATCCACAGTTCGCGGGAGAAGCTGATCTCGCGGCTGCCGGCGTTCTCGTCGGCGGGGTTGTTTTCGATTATGAAAGCCTCCGTCCCGTCTTCGGGGTAGTTGGTTATCACCAGTTTCACGGGGCGAAGGACGACCATCGCGCGCCGCGCGTTCTTGTTGAGCTCTTCGCGAAGGCAGTGCTCGAGCAGGGCGTATTCTATCGAGTTGGACGTCTTGCCTACGCCTATCCTCTCGCAGAAGTCGCGGACGGAACCGGGGGTGTAGCCGCGCCGGCGCAAGCCGCAGAGCGTCGGCATGCGCGGGTCGTCCCAGCCTTCGACGTGGCCTTCCTCGACGAGGCGCCGCATCTTCCGCTTCGACATCACAGCGTAGTCGATGCTGCGCCTGCCGAACTCGATCTGCCGTGG
>Ga0082212_10007274_pt1 | contig 14684 bp, 10 predicted proteins | sample TergutNt197P3_FD_71548 | JGI IMG/M metagenome (GOLD analysis project Ga0082212, IMG submission 71548) | Neocapritermes taracua P3 segment gut microbial communities from Petit-Saut dam, French Guiana - Nt197 P3 | ecosystem: Host-associated > Arthropoda: Insects > Digestive system > Gut ... | reverse complement strand
CTGGAAGAGAGCTCGCTGCAAAGGATCTACGGCGCTGGATTCGACGACTACTGCAAGAAGGTGCGACGCTTCCTCTGAGCGAACCTGATCCCTTGTTCTGGATATCACTGATACTAATCACACTATAGCCATTCTTTAGTATGCAAAGCCTTTTGGCCTGCGTATAGTGGGGAAATGAAGAAGCGAGGGCCTTTTCAGGCTGCTTCGCGTTGCGCTGAGGAAGAAAGAAGGCAGAAATGAAGATTGCTGTTTATGGCGCTGGATCCATGGGAACCATCATGGGAGCTCTCCTGGCGAAAGCAGGATATGACGTCACGTTGATAGACATCAATAAGGAACACGTCGATGCCTTGAACGAGAAGGGCGCGACTATCATCGGCTATCTGGAACTCACCCAACCCGTGAAGGCCGCCTTGCCTGATGAGGTGACGGATACCTTTGATTACATCATTTATCAAACCAAGCCAACACAGAATGAGTCCTCCCTGCCCAATGTTGCCCGCCTCCTTAAGACTGACGGGGTAGTCATTGTGGGACAGAACGGAATGCCCGAGGAAGCTGTCGCAGAGGTTGTAGGGCAAGACAGGGTGGTAGGTTGCATCATCGGTTGGGGAGCCACGTGGATGGAGCCGGGTGTCAGCAAGCTCACCTCGCCGGCAGAGCTCATGGACTACCATCTTGCTGAGATAGATAACCAGGTCACGGATCGCCTGCAAGAGATAGTGGCGATCTTCAACGGCGCGGGCAACGCGCATATCATCGACGACCTCCAGGGAGGAAGGTTCAGCAAACTCATCGTCAATTGCAGTTTCAGCACTACAGGAGCCGTGGTGAACGGCACCTTTGGTGATGTCATCGATAGCCCTAAAGGCATCCGCTGTGCCGCACATATCTACAACGAGGCGATGGCCATTGCAAACGCTGCTGGCTACAAGCTGGTACCGCCAGTCGAGGGATTCGACTTCAATGTGCTCACCTTCAAGACCAATGAGGAGATGGAGGAGTTGATCCCTGTCTTCCAATTCATGGTTGCTGAGCACCGTGCCATCCACACGCAGATCCTCTTTGACATCGCGGCGGGCCGCTATCCTGAGGTCTTCACCACCTACAATGGGGTGCTCATGAGACTGGGCAAGACCTACGGTATCCCAACACCGGTAAACGAGCAGGTGGCTGCTACCATCCACAAGATGGCCATTGGTGAGCTTCAACCAGACAGCGCGAATATAGACCTGATCGAGTTGCCGGATCTCTCCTGAGCTATCTTTCTCGGTACGAGAAAAGGCGAACAAAAGTTCGATTCTGACCTGCCCGTTCATTGCATATGCTTTACACTGTTGCCATGACCTTTATGGGGTTTTGGGGCGCAAGGCACAGTGAGGTATCCATGTCTCGGCACGCATACGGTACAAGCAGGCTTGACGCGGCACAGAGAGAGCCTGCTTTGACTGGTTCTGTCCTTTATGATGAACCGCCGTTCGCAGAGCTCGAGTTCGATGCCAGTGGCTTTGGCAGCGCCAACAGCCTGAGCGCTACCAGCACTGTGAGCAGCAGAAGTAGCCCTGTTTACCAACCCATCTCGCCCAGACCTCTTGACCCCATCCGCCAGGTCTTCTTCGACATGCGGCGATTGGCCTCTGGGGATCCCTTTGGTCGCAACAATGCGCAGCTTTTCTACCGTCAGGCCCTGTTCATGGAGGGCTTCAGTGATGACTATGATGAGTTCGAGCCTTTCACCATGTACTTCCCCTGCTACCAACGTATGGGCTACGAGCAGCTGCGTACTTACTTCACCTGGCGCACCCAGGTACGCCGTGGCGAGATCTGGCCAGCCTCGCTTTCCTATGTCTTTTTACACATATATGAGCTGCTCATGAACATCGGTGTCACAGACCCCACCGAAGGCCTCGACAGGCTGATGGCGCTCTGGTCAGCCTATCGCACAATTGACCTCACCCTTGACAAGTACCTGCCGCAATGGCTTTGCGACTACCACATCTACTATGATCTACCGCAGGGTTTTGAGGACTTCATCGCCACAAACAACCTGCGCAACTTCTATCCCAAGGCCTTTCTGGCTAGAAGTATAGACGGAGACAGCCTCGCGTTGTGGAACAGCATCTCCAGCTATGCGATAACAAAGTCCCAGTTCTACACCGCTGGAAACGAGGAACTGCTCAAGGACTGTTTCCAGGTAGTGTTGTCTGCCGTCCAAGAGCGCTTAGCAAGCCAGGGTTCCAGTCTTGGACAGGTCCTGTTCTATGGTTTTGGCGGAGAGGCAGCCTGGCGCCCCTTCCCCAGTGCCGTGTTCTATAGCTGGCGTAAACAGGCAGACCGACAGGTGGAGCTTCCGGGTGGAGATATCTACCGTTGCCGCGATAACTCTTGGACACAGGAAGCGACCTTCTTAGCTGCAGAGAGCGGGGAGTTCGCCGGCTACCTCCTGAAGAAGACGGAGGCCTGCCTCAGGCAGGTAGTCAAATATAAGTTCAAGCTCACACCAAGAACGGATCTGATGCTCGCAAAGAAACTGCAGCGGATGACCTTAAGCTTTGAACAGCTGGACCAGACCATCGAGAAGGCCGTTGTCGGGTTCTATGAGGAGCTTAACCGCACCATTGTAGAGGTGGATCACGGCAGCCTCGCCCGTATCCGTAAAGAGGCCCTGGGTACGCAACAGGCACTTATCGTGCCAGATGATGAGATGGCGCCTGTTGAACCTGCCGCCCTTCCTGACGCACCAGGGAATGCCTCTGGAGTGCAGGGGGCGGATGAGCCCGACGGCTTCTTAGGCCCACCCCCTGCAGCGCCTGACAACTGGTCAAGGCTATGGAGCGCTCTGAGCAGGATGGAGACCCAGGCGCTGGCAATCGCACTGAATGAGAGCACGGGAAGTGAGCCCTCCAGCGGTACGCCTATCAAGCAGTTCGCAAGGGAGAACAACATCATGTTGGAGGTTTTGGCTGATGCCATCAATGAGAAGGCTGTGGACTTCATAGGCGACAGTATCGTTGAGCTGGCAGACAGCCTTATCCTTTACGATGAGTACCAAACAGAGGTCGCCAGCCTGCTGGCTCGGTGAGCAGGGAACAGGGACGGGAGCGCCATGGACGAGAACAGAGTACCGGCACGTATCGCAAATATCCTGATAAACGCGCTCAAAGGTGGTGTGGTGCCCCGGGTAGGACTTGAGTACATCACCGTTGGGCGGGCTCAGGAGATTGCGGCTATCCTGCATGATATAGACATGATAGCGGCCGGCAGCGCCTCGTTCCGCTTCATTGTAGGCAGGTACGGCAGCGGCAAGAGTTTCCTGCTGCAGACCATCCGCAACTACGCCACTGCCAAGGGCTTTGCGGTGGTGGACGCCGACCTCTCCCCTGAGAGACGCTTTGCCGGCACCAAAGGGCAGGGCCTTGCCACCTATAAAGAGCTTATGCAGAACCTCTCGACCAAGTCGAAACTGGACGGTGGGGCCCTGCCGCTGGTCCTGGAGAAGTGGATCTCAGGCCTGCAGACTGCGGTGCAGACCGAGACCGAGCTTACAGGCGAGGCATTCGATCAGGCGGTCGAAGCCCGGATCTACACGGTTGCCAGCTCGCTGGAGGGCATGGTCAACGGTTTTGCCTTCGCCCGGGCGATAGTCTTGTACTGGAGGGCCTACAAAGACGACGACCTTGCGCTGAAGTCCAACGTGTTGAGATGGTTCAGTGGCGGATACGCCACGCGCAAGGAGGCCAAAGATGACCTGGGCATCAACTTCATCGTCACCGACGAGACCTGGTATGACTTCTTGAAGGTCTTTGCCATCTTCTTGGTGGGCGCAGGCTATAAAGGACTGCTTGTGATGATCGACGAGCTGGTGAACATCTACAAGATACCCAACTCCATCACCCGCCATAACAACTACGAGAAGATCCTGACCATGTATAACGACGTGCTGCAGGGCAAGGCTAAGCACCTGGGCTTCTTGATAGCCGGCACGCCGCAATGCATCGAGGACCGCTACCGTGGGGTCTTCAGCTACGAGGCGCTCCAGTCGCGGCTGGCAGAGGGACATTTTGCCACCGATGACCTCAAGGACCTGACCGCACCCATAATCCGGCTACAGATGCTGACCCAGGAGGAGGTCTACGTCCTGGTGGAGAAGCTGCGCGACATCCACGCACAGCTCTTTGACTACCAACCCGTCCTTGGCCACGACGAGCTGGTTTATTTCTTGACGGTGGAGTATAACCGCGTGGGCGCTGACACCCATATCACCCCGCGTGAGATCATCCGCGACTTCATAGAGCTGATCAACATCCTGCACCAGAACCCGGAGAAGAGCCTGCAGGATATCCTTGGCAGCAACAGCTTTGAGATGGCTAAAGGCGGGCTTTCCGACGAGGACGTCCACGCTGAGTTCGAGGAGTTCGAGATCTAGGGAAGTGGGCGCACTGAAACCCCTGGTAAGCAACAGCAGCAGGCTTGGAAGGATAGCAAGATGAATAATAAAGACGCATTCGAGAGGCTGGCGCCCTATATCCAGGACTTCATCTACCTCAACCAGTGGGAGGAGCTGCGCGGCATCCAGGTAGCGGCCTGCGAGGTCATCTTCGACACCGACGACAACCTCCTGCTCTCCTCTGGCACTGCCTCAGGCAAGACCGAGGCGGCCTTCCTGCCGGTGCTGACCGAGCTCTACCAAAAGCCGTCCTCCTCGGTAGGCGTGCTGTACATCTCACCCTTGAAGGCGCTGATAAACGACCAGTTCAAGCGCCTGGAACAGCTGTTATTGGACGCGCACTTCCCCGTCACAAAATGGCACGGCGACGCCTCGCAGACCAAGAAGGACGAGCTGATCAAACACCCCGCAGGCCTTTTGCAGATAACGCCGGAATCCCTGGAGAGCCTGCTCACCAACAAGCGCGGCGCCTGTCTCAGCCTCTTCTCAGACCTGCGCTTCATCATCATCGACGAGGTGCACCACTTCATGCGTGACGTGCGCGGCATCCAGCTGCTCTGCCTGCTGGAGCGCCTGCAGAACCTGACAGGGGTAAACCCCCGGCGAATAGGCCTCTCCGCGACCCTGGGCGACGTCAGCCTCGCGCAGGACTGGCTGAGCACCGGCAGCGACCGGCGCTGCGCTGCACCCATAATCGACGAAGGCAAGAAGCGCATCAGACTCTACATCGAGCGCTTCGCCAACCTCATCGAGGAGCGCGACCTGGTGGAGCGGGACACCAGCGGCAACGTGGTCAAGGTCAGTACCGGGGACAGCGGTTACACGGAGCTCTATGACTACCTCTTCCGCATGACGCTGGACAAGAAGACCATCATCTTCACCAACAGCCGCGAGGAGACCGAGATGGTCATGGCCAACCTGCGGGAGATCGCCCTGAGGAACAAGGCGCCTGACGTCTACCGCGTGCACCACGGCAACGTCTCTGCCCTGATCCGCGAGGCCACCGAGGATGAGATGAAGTCCGCTGACGAGAAGATCGTCACCGGCGCCACGGTGACGCTTGAGCTTGGCATCGACATAGGCTCGCTCGACCAGGCAGTGCAGATAGGCGCACCGCTCACTGTATCGAGCTTTGCCCAGCGGCTGGGGCGCTGTGGGAGGCGTGGCCAGGTGCCACAGCTGCTCTTCACCTTTGTGGAGGACCTGGTTATCAACGCTGCCGACACACTTGGCCCCATCAACTGGGAGTTCCTGCGTATCATCGCCATCATAGAGCTCTATACCAAAGACCACTGGTTGGAGCCTATCCCTCCCAGGCGGCATGCCTACAACCTGCTCTACCATCAGACCTTAAGCCACCTGAAGAGCGCAGGTGAGCTCAGTGCACCCGCGTTGGCATCAGCGCTGCTGAGCCTGGGCTGTTTTAAGGACATCCCCCAGGAGGACTACAGACAGCTGCTGGGCTCCATGATCGAGAACGACCAGCTTGAGCGGACGGAGCGTGACGGCATCATCATAGGCCGACAGGGCGAGAAGCAGGTAAATAGCCATAAGTTCCTGACGGTCTTCATGACACCGGAGTACCTGCTGGTCAAAGATGAGAACAAGACGATAGGCACGGTGGACAAAGTCTACCCGGTGGGCACACGCTTTGCGCTTGCTGGTTTGACCTGGGAGACCATCGAGGTCAATGTCAAGAGCAAGGTCATCTTTGTCAAGAAGGTGCCCGGTATTTCCGTGGTGGATTGGGACATGGACTTCGAGGTAGAGCTGCATACGGTTCTGGTACAGAAGATCCGCTCCATCCTGGAAAGCGACGAGGCCTACCCCTACCTGAGCGAGCGCTGCCACGAGCGCCTGGGGGAGATCAAGTATATCGCCTGCAACAGCGGCATCCTTGAGAACCTGGTGACTCCGCTGGCTGAGAAGCGCTTCGCGGTCTTTCCCTGGGTGGGCACCCGACAGCTGATGACGTTGCACTATGCGCTTTTACAAAGAGGCATCAAGAACAAGCTGCCCTGGATCACCAGTATCTACCTGGAGGTGCAGTACAACGGGACGGCCGAGGAGCTGGAGGCCATCATGCGGGACCTCCTGCACTCAGAGATCGACCTCAACAGCCTGCCACTGCCGAATAACGCCCAAGTCATGGGCAAGTACAACGAGTTCATCCCGCCAAGCCTGTTGCGTAAGCAGTTTGTGGAGGACTACCTGGATCTGGAAGGTTTACGCGAAGCACTGGGGTGAGGCCCGCCCTTATCGTCACATGACAAAACGGACCGTCCCCTTTGTCATGATGACAAAAGGGACCGTCCCCTTTGTCACCTTTTGTCATAATACTTTGGGGTGAGGGTCTGTGATGCCCCTCTAACCAAAACGTCTTAAGCATCCCGCTGAATCAGCAGCTTCCACCCGGAATTCTAAACAAGACGCCCTATATCATATTCAAATATTCCCTCTATACTAGACCTGGTTCTTGACACATATCAAGGATCAGAATGGGATAAGGGATTGAAAGGAGTTTTTATGGGTAGGAAGACAGACTTATCAAGACGGGATTTCCTTAAAGGCGCTGCCCTGGGAACGGGCGTCGTCGGCGCTGCCTCAGCTGGTTTGCTCGCTGGCTGTACGCCGTCAGGAGGTGGAAGCTCGACACCACCGCCTCCTTCAGAAGGGCCTAAGGCGCAGAGTTTTCCCGGCATCCTCGACGAGAATGACTTTGCAGACTCGCTACTCGAGCTTGACCCGATCACAGACTTCATCGACGAGAAGACCTTCGACGTTGTTGTCATCGGCGCAGGGACCGCGGGCCTGCCAGCGCTTCTCACCGCACTTGAGGAGGGCGCAACCGCCTGCTGCCTCCAGAAGGAGGATTCTGCAATCTCTCAGGGTAACGGATGTGGGGCCGTTATCAAGGAGATCTCCGATGAGATCGGCATTCAGAAGTGGATGCAAGGCTATCGTGCAAGCAATGGTTATCGGATGAACATGGACCTCTTCCAGTTCTTTGCCGACTACTCAGGAGAGACCTTGTGCTGGACGGATAAGATCGCTGAGGAGATAGGCTTTCCCGCCGACTCCCATTCCGTCTCCGGCTCGGTTGAGTATGCTGATGGCGGCAGGGTTGCCTATGCCATGCATAGCTTTGGCCCCAAACCTCTCAGCATGAAGGAACTGGTTGAGAAGATGGCTGATCTCGCCGTTTCCAGGGGAGCAGAGATCTTCTACAAGACCCCGGGCGTGCAGCTCATCCAAGGTGACGACGGCAGAGCCATTGGTGTTGTGGGAAAGAGCGAGGATGGCTACATCAAACTCAACGCCACCAAGGCAGTCATAGTTGCCACGGGCGACTATCAGAACAACGACAGCATGATTTTGAAGTACATTCCAGATACCTTCCGTTTTGCTCGTAAGCAATATAACAAGACGGGCGAGGGTCATCTGATGTGCATGCTCGCCGGCGGGCAGATGGCAAGAGTCGGTCACTGCAAGCAGATGCACGACATGGACTCTGGAGGCACCTTCTTTGCGAACATACCGCTGGTAGCGCTTGATGACAACGGCAGACGCTTCATGAATGAGAACGTGCCCATGACACAGTGGAACAACTCACTCGCCAACCTCTACGACCAGGATGACCCAGGCGTCTTCTATCGTATCTATGACGGGGCGTATGAGGAGAAGATCCCAACTTGGGGCAACTTCCGTCCGCCAGCGCCTAAGGCGATGGAGAACTACATCCCCGAGCTTACTACAGGACAAGGTGTGCACAAGGCGCTCATCGACACCCACAGAGCAGACACACTTGAGGAGCTCGCGAATATCGTCGGTCTTGACTACAACAAGATGAAAGCGGGCATCGACCGCTACAACAGTCTGTGTGATTCAGGCGATGACGTTGATTTCGGACGCCCGGCAGCCCAGATGACAAAGATCGATACCCCTCCGTTCTGGTGCATCAAGTCGTGGATACGGCTTACCGCTATCAACGCCGGTATCCAGGTCGACGAGCACTATCAGGTCATCGATGCCGACCGTAAACCCATCCCCGGGCTCTTTGCCGTGGGAACCACCGGTGGCGGCCCCTGCTGTGGCACCGACTGGACCATGGGTGGCGGGACCTCCATTGGCCACTGCATGACTTCTGGACGCTACGCGACCATCTTCGCGCTCACCGGCGGCCTGAAGCCGTCGAAGCCGGTTGCCTGGGATGAGGTCGCACCCCTCTATATCGATGTAACCGATCCCAACGCGGTGTTCGCCAAATAGCAGACCTCTGCGTCTCTTGGCAGAATCATCAAAGGCGGCCCGTCCTCACCGGATGGGCCGCCTTTCTTCAGCGCTTTCCCTTATGCCTTAGTACGTGCGCACCTCGCTGTAGGGTGTCTTCTCCATCTCTTCCCGTATGCTGAGCATGCTGTCGGCGTATTCCTGCGCGACTTCTGCGGGCAGCATCTTTATCGCAGTCATCAGGCCCTGCGCCTGGAGCGTCTCCTGCAGCTTCTTAACGTCCACATCGCGGACCTTCACGCCGTCTCTCACGGCTAGCGCGGCGGCCGTCCCTGAGACCTCGCCTGTGCTGATGCAGGTGGGCTGGTCGACAATCGACGCACAGGAGATCGCGTCAGCAGAGATGTTGAAGCCACCTGCCATCAGATTGTCTATGTCCTTTGAGTAGAAGGCACGATAAGGGATCTCATGTAGCGGGCAGTCAAAGCGCCTGAAATCAGCGTTATCCAGGATCCAGGACGCAATGACCACTGAGTCCTCGTATTCTGCGCCCTCGAACATATCCTCCATGGACATGACCCAGTCACCTTCCAGGCGCGTGCCCCAAAGGCCGGTCTCATCAGGGGTCGCGTCTACTTCAGACGCGGCAAAGCCCTTGACGTTCTTCTTGAGGTACTCGGCGGCAGCCCAGACATGCTCCCGCATGTTGACCTCGATCTGGGAGATCGACTCGATATCATAATTACCTGCTTTGATGTCAAAGGCATCCAGTGAGGTGCTCACAGACAACCAATCCAGAAAGCGCATCCTCTGCCCCGAGTCCAGGTAGCCAAAGAAGAACACCTCGTTCTTGTCAAAGGTGAAGTCCCCCCGCTCCTTGGCCTCCTGGAGGTACTTCTGTCCTCCCATGAAGGTCCAGGGCCAATACTTGACACCACCATAGCCCTTGGGTGATACCAGGTGCTTTGTGGGATCCGAGAAGTACTCGTCGTCTGCGGCGAGCAGCGCATTGAGCTCGGGGTAGTTGATGCCACGCAACACATGGCAGAAGACCACCGGTTGCAGCTCGATGGGCACCAGTATGCTCGCACCGGAACGCACTCCTACGGTGGCCAACCGCGTGCAATCGATCACTACCTTGCCTTTGATAGCGAACCTGCCGGCAATGCTGTCACAGATGATGCCGGTGATGACACCGTCCTCTATGAGCGAATCCGTGTAGCTGGTGCGCAGCAGCAGCTTGACGCCGGCGTCCAGTACCATGTTCTGCAACAGCCACTTGTACTCTTCCTTATCGTAGGGAATAGCCATGGTCGAGTTCTCAAGCACGCAGCCTCGTTCGATGAGCCTGCCGACAAGTTCGGCGTAGATGCCCCCACGCACGTTTCGGTCGCTATTCATGTAGACCGAGACCAGCCCATGCGCCGCGAGGCCTCCCAGATGGTTGCTTTGCTCGACAAGTATGACTTGTGCGCCATTACGGGCAGCGGCAATAGCCGCGCCGATACCGCCGGAGCCGCCGCCCACCACAATGACGTCTGTCTCGAACTTGATGGGGATATCCGGCACTTGCAGGGTTACCGTACTTAGAGCATTCTCCATGATGAAACCTCCTGATCGATAGCGTTTTCTCGTGACAGGGAACCGGAAGTAGAAGTGCGTTTGGTCAGACAGTATCCTTTGGCTGGTACTTGTTCTCGTAGTTGTCCTGCATCAGTCGGACCAGTCGCCAGACAGTCTCGTTATAGGGTGTGGGGATGCCATGTTTCTCCCCTTCTCTCACGATGACCCCGTTGATGAAATCGATCTCGGTCTTACGCTTCTGGACAGAGTCGAACAAGGCTGAGACATAGTGGAAGGCCTCCACCTTGTCACGGTCATAGACGTAGCCCTCCTCCCGCTCCTTCCAGTGCTTGGAGAGATCTATCTCGATGCCCTTGGCATGCGCCACCTCGCAGAGCTCCCGGGCCAGCTCTCCTAGGATCACCCATCCGTCAGGATGGTTCTGGATATCCTCGTTGGCGATCTGGGTCAATGCAGCAATCCCATTGGTCATGACGTTGTTGCACAGCTTGTCCCAGATGAACCTCTCGGTATCCTCGCTGAACTTGGTCAGCATGCCGCCCTCGGTCAACAGCTGCTCCATCTCCTCGAATACCGGGCGTAGACGCGAATCAAGTTTGACCGGCGAATAGTAGATACCTATGGGACTGCTTTTAAAGCAGGTGTTGCCAAAGATCCTTCCGGGGCCGGTCACGTTTGCGAAGCACTTCAGCACGCCAAAACCCAGCTGCTCCTCCGCAAAGTACTTCGCCAGGATGTCCACACTTCCAACCCCGTTTTGAAGGGCGAGAACGGCGGTGTCCTCTGTGAAGAGCGCCTGGTTGGACTCGATGGCAGTCTCGATATCCACACATTTCACCAAAACTATCACCAGGTCGCATGCTCCGACCTCAGTGGCTTCTGTCACAGCGCTGTCCACAAAGACGGTAATCGGCTCGGGCTGGTCCAACAGGTCCATGATGACGCCATTCTCCCTGATGGCCTTCATATGCTCCTCAAAGATATCGACGAAATGTACCTCTCCCCCACCCTTCTTGATATGCGCTCCAACCAGCGAGCCCATTGCTCCAGCACCCAGAATCGCAGTTTTCATCGTGATAACCTCCGTTTCCCTTTCTTTGCAAAACCATCGCGTAAACAGATGCTTTATTATGTAGTAGATTCAGTATAGCTTGAGCAAAACCAGATGTGCTGTCAACCAACTTCGGGCATTTGTTTTGGCTGCTTACTCCAGCAGAAACCAGGTTATCCGACGGGCGCTCCGGTGATGGTTCTTGATGAATGGAGGGGCTCCCCATGAGTGACCAAGATGATCGGATCCCAGAATACACAGCAGCAGATGCGCTCAATGATGCGCTTGTCCAAGCCGGGGTCTCCTATATCTTCCTGAACTCCGGAACCGACTATCCGGCGATCATCGAAAGCTGGGCCAAGTCCGAGGCCTTGGGCCGCTCCAAGCCGGAGATCATAATCAGCCCCCACGAGACGGTGGCGATAAGCGCCGCCCAGGGCTTCGCCCAAGTCACCGGGCGCCCACAGGCCGTGTTCGTCCATGTGGATGTTGGCACACAGAACCTCGGTGGCGCACTCCATAACGCCTACCGTTGCAGAACGCCGGTATTCATACTGGCTGGTCTCTCCCCCTACACCATCGAGGGCGAGCAGAAGGGCAGCAGGAGCGCATTCATCCAGTTCATCCAGAATGCCGAGGACCAGGCGGGGATTGTCCGAGGATACACCAAGATGAACTGCGAGCTGAAAAGCGGTAAGAACACACAGCAGATGGTATACCGGGCGCTGCAGATAGCGGACAGCGAGCCTAAGGGACCAGTCTATATAATGGCCACACGAGAAGCGCTGGCAGAAGAGGGACGCGAAAGCAACGCAAGACTGGATCTCTGGTCTCCTATCGCCCCCCTGGGCCTCGATGGGGAGTCCGTCAACCTACTGGCTGATGCCCTGGCCCATGCGCAGAACCCCTTGATCATCACATCCTACCTGGGGAGGAACCCTGAAGCTGTCAGTGAGTTGGTCGATCTGTGCGAGAGATTGGCGATCAGGGTGGTCGAGGCCAACCCGGTCTACATGAACTTCCCCACTGACCACCCCCTGCACTGCGGAAATACAGCGCAGCCCCTGCTCAAAGACGCTGACCTCATCCTGGTCATCGACTGTGACCTGCCCTGGATGCCTGCTTCAGCAAAGCTCAGGGAGGACTGCCGCGTATTCTATCTGGATATCGACCCTCTCAAGGAGTCGATTCCCGTCTGGTACATTCCCTCTGAACGCTTCATGAAAGCGGACTCCTGTACCGCTCTCAGACAGCTGAATACCTGCTTCGCTCCCAAAGCGACATCACTTGATGAGGCCTTGGTTGTGGAGCGCTACGACCGCGCCGAAAGACAGTTGGCGACAAGACTTGAGCAGCGTACGGCTGCCAGGCAGCAACAACCGCAGATCACCGCCGAGTACCTCTCAGCCTGCGTGCAGGAAGTCATAGATGAAGACACCCTCCTGCTCTGCGAAGCCATCACCAGCACCAACGCGATCATCAAGCAGATACCTCGCTCAAAGCCCGGTACCTTCTTCGACTCTGGGGGAAGCTCGCTGGGATGGTTTGGCGGCGCTGCCATAGGTATGAAGCTCGCAGACCCCAAGAAGGATGTGGTCGCCTTGGTAAGCGATGGTGTCTACATCTTCTCCTGCCCTACGGCTGTCTATTGGATGGCTCGCAGATACCAGACCCCCTTCCTGACAGTCATCTATAACAATCAGGGTTGGAACGCCCCCAGGGTGGCGACAAAAGGCCAACATCCTGACGGTTACGCCGTCAAGGCAAACAGCTTTTGGTCAAGCTTCGACCCGCCTGCCAGATTGGACCTGGTAGCAGAAGCTGCTGGCGGCGCCTTTGCTCGCACCGTGGAAGCCCCTGAGGACCTGCTACCAGCGTTGCAGGAAGGCAGGGCGGCAGTTAAGGCCGGTAGACCAGCAGTGATCAATGTCTTGTTGCCTCCGGTGTAACGACACTCTTCCCCGTCAGCACGGCGCTAACATAGCCAGAATCACAGGAGAGGAAGGATCAGGCATATGAACAAGGTCAGGGTTTCGATGGATCAACTTTCCAGGATTGCGACCAAGCTCTTCCTGGCGATGGGTTATAACGAGAAGGAAGCGGCTTATGCCACTGACGTCTTGGTGGAAACGGATCGCAGGGGCATAGACTCCCACGGCATGGCCCGTTTGCCCTTCTATTATCGTACGGTATTCACCACAGAGAAGGTGAAGAAGGACGCAGAGCTGATAATCCTTAGAGACGAACCTCCCTATCTCATGGTGGACGCCGACCACGGTCTGGGTATCATCATGGCTCCACAGGCGGTAGAGCTCGCCATTGCTAAAGCGAAGGAGAATGGATGCTGTGTCATGGGAATCCAGAACAGCAATCATTTTGCCGCTGCAGGCGTCTATGCAGCGAAGTGTGTGAATGAGGGCTTCATCACGCTGGTGAGCTCTAATTCTCCTGGCATCCTCACACCGGTCGGCGGAGCGGGAAGGATCCTGGGGAACAGCCCCTGGTCACTCGCGGTCCCTGGCGGTAATCGCCACCCACATCCGGTGATGTTCGATATGGCAACCAGCGAAGTTGCCCTGGGTAAGGTCCAGATAGCCATACGTGGAGAGAAGGAGGTCCCTCAAGGTTGGGGGGTCGACAAGGATGGGGCGCCGGCAACCGATCCAAATCTGATCTTCAACGGAGGGAGCCTCCTGCCCTTTGGGGGGATAAAAGGCTATTGTCTGACCGTCATGATAGAGATCCTCAGCTCCATGCTCACCTTCTCTTCGTATGGGAACGGCAAGAATATGTCGCCCGGAATAGACAATACCAGTCATTTTGTCCTGCTCCTGGATCCAGCGCGCTTTGGTGACCTGGAGACCTATAGAGAGAGCATCGACGTGTACGTTGACAGCATCAAGAACGCTCCCCTTGCAGCCGGTGTGGAAGAGATCATCGTACCTGGTGAGCTGGAGGTCCGCGCGATCGAAGAGCGTTCAAAGAACGGGATGGAGTTGAATGAGACGATAGTCGCATCCCTTGTCGATACAGCTCTAAAGCTCGGGCAGCTGGTTGAGGGACAAGGATTCGATGCCATGCTAGCCTGGTAGAAGCAGTCTTCTCGCAGAAGGCAAGCTGGAAACCGGGAGTCTGGAGTACGGATGGCAGAAAGCGCAAGACTCATATGCAGCCACTGTGGCGTCATGCTTGTTGAAGCAGAGGTGACGCTTCGTTACCTGGGATATGAGTTCAAGAAGAGCGTCCCCAGATGCCCTGAGTGCGGAGAGGCCTATCTGGACGAAGCCCTTGTGCGCGGACAGATGGCAGAGGTTGAGCAGGCTGTGGAGGATAAATAGGGCTCGCTGGGAGGGCTTTTTTGTGGGCCAGAGG
>Ga0082212_10007273_pt1 | contig 14684 bp, 24 predicted proteins | sample TergutNt197P3_FD_71548 | JGI IMG/M metagenome (GOLD analysis project Ga0082212, IMG submission 71548) | Neocapritermes taracua P3 segment gut microbial communities from Petit-Saut dam, French Guiana - Nt197 P3 | ecosystem: Host-associated > Arthropoda: Insects > Digestive system > Gut ... | reverse complement strand
CGTTTCGCCATCCCAAGAGTATCCGTCGTACCAAGCCAGTATTTCGTCGCGCAGGCTCTCATAGCTGTCAAACCTTTTACGCGACGACAGGCTTTCTATATGCTCGCGAAAGTGATAATCGAAATCTTCAACTGGAATTCCGCATATGTTGGAGTAAGCAGTTGTCATGGTTATGTCCAATAAATTGTTGAGCCCCGAGAATATAGACGTCTTAGTGAACTTCGTAACGCCTGTAATGAACGTGAACCTGAGAAACCGGTCCATTGATTTGAGTATGCCGTAAAAACCTCTCAGCACCTCGCGGTTAGCTTCCGCGGTTTCAGTGTCCTGCAGGTGGTCGAGTATAGGTTTGTCATACTCGTCGATGAGTACGACGACTCGGCGGCTATACTTGTCATGCAGCATTTCTATCAGGGTTTTGAAGATTGCTGACGGCGAGTCAAAGCCAACATTGAACCCCTCCTGTGCGACCCTTTGCTTTAGCGTGATCGTAAGTTCATTTTCCAGAGTCTCCGGCGTCTTGTTAGCTATATTACTCATATCGAGCCTAATGACGGGATGCTTCTCAAAGCTGTAGTCCGAATCGTATATCCACAAACCTTTGAACAGTTCCCTGTCGCCGCTGAACGCTTCCGCGATCGTGTCGAGCAGCAACGATTTGCCGAACCTTCTCGGGCGCGACAGGAAGTAGTAGCTTGCATTACTTATAAGGTCATATATATAGCGTGTCTTGTCAACATAAACATAGTCGCCTTCAATTATCTTCCTAAAGTTCTGTATCCCCAACGGCAGCTTTTTCAACATTCATCACTCCAATTGAATATTACGATTACGATCCGGAATCCCGTTTGCTTTATCCGATCTGGCAGTCTTTCAGATTAACAGGCTGAAATCACAATATCACTTTGAGTCAGTATATCATTATCAACCGTTTCTATCAAGAAATGAGCGAGAGCTTTACTGCCCCAGGATAACCCCCGCACCGTTGTGCTGCCTTACCACTTCCATAGAACGTCGGTACATAGTAGTAGTCATATTGCCCGGCGATGTCGGGATGGACAAGTTCGTCGATCTTCTCGATCTCAACAGCATGAGCCAAGCGCGAAAATCATCGCGTAGCGGGAATAATTGTTCCGGTACACCCGGCCTCATATAGACATTTCCTGTTCGGTTCGCATAGTCATAAGTCAGCACCTAAAGCTTTAGTGAATGAAAAGCTCTTTTGAAATATCGCAAGCGCTTGATTGCTTCTTCCTCATCCAAATCAGGATACCCAAGCTCATTTCTCATCAACTCGCATATCACAGGAAAATCCAAGAGTTCCGCCTCCCGAATAAGCATGATTATTCTGCAAGACGCGGCGCATTGTCTGTCGTAATGCAAATCCCTCCGAATCTCATGCTTTCATCTCCAATTCTGATATGAGTCTTTTAATCCGGTTCGTTTTGGTTTCTTCTTTTTTGGCAAGCTCAATTTTGTTGACCTGCTCACGCTTCATATAATCCGGCTGTTTTAGAAACGCATCCAATACGCCGCCGTCCCTCAGTATGGTTTCAAGATAAGGCGGGATGGTAAAAACTCTCGGCTGATCGTCTTTTTCCAATGTCACATGGACAATATCGCCCATGTCTTTGCCGACGGCACGGCGGATAAACTCGTTATAGACAAGATAATGCCCGTTTCGTGAACCCAAGAGCGTATGGTCGAAAGGATGCCCGTCAACCGTAATCTTAACGGGTATATTGCCTTTCGATCCGAAACACTCCTCAGCGGACTCGGGAAAGTAAAAGACGCTCCATTGAATTTTGCCCTCAAGCCGTTTGATTTCCGCGTCAAATTCGTATTTCACTATCACAGTTCCTTCCGCATGATTATGGTTTTATCGTTTTCTGATACCTTAGCAAAACCGACTTTTTCAAAGAGTCGAATTGGGCCGGTGCAGTCCCCTTCATATCTTTCACTACGTTTTTACCGGGAATCCTTCAATGGCGATATAGCCTTCGGCTGCCGCGTCGTCCACCGCTCGCTGTAAAAGCGCGGTTGAGGTTGATGTAACGGCTCATAATTTACTTCTCGCTTTCCGGTTCAAAAAACATCCCCAACTCCATGCGGACTTCTTTGCGGTTCAAATCATTGTTCCCATAAGCGCAAGCGTCGAAGCCGATAAGTGTAAATCCATAGTTTAGGTAAAACGCAATCGCGCCTTCGTTTCGGGATTGCGTTTCCAATATAAGCACCCGCCGTTTTTCGTCCTTCGCCCGCTTAACCGCAGTATCCATCAATGCTGTACCTATCCCGTTGCGGCGGTATGCGTCATCAATCCACAACTCGGTCACGCGGAGCCGGTTGCTCCATCCCTCCACGGCGGTTTCGACAGCGGCGACAAGCCGTCCGTTTTCTTCAATCCCCCACGCCTTGACATTTTCCCAGTGTGGCTGAAACAGCCTGTCATAGTCGTTCGGCTTATGCTCAAACGGTGTTTCAAACGGTTTCTTTTTAAGCGACACGTCAAAGCCGCCAATTGAACGAGTTATTTCGACATCATAATAGTTGTGGGAAACATAGTGGAACGGCAGATTATAACCCTGCCATTTCTCTCTTTCGAGCGGTACGATGCGGTTAATATACACGTTTTTCATGTATCAATCCTCGTCAAATCCTTAATCGCTTTGTTGCGGTAGACCAAATCTGGCCGTGTCTTAAACCCCTGCTCCTCCCAAAAGGCGTTGCCTTTTTCGTTTTTGTCGAATACCACAAGTGCGGCTTTACTAATACCCTCGCGTTCAAGCGCGGACATAGCGGTGTTTAGCAGCGCAGTACCAACGCCGTTCCGTTGTTCGCTCTGCGCTACGGCGGTATGGTGAATATATCCTCTGCGCCCGTCATGTCCGCTTAAAACAACACCGATAACAATGCCGTCTTTCTCTGCTACAAAACAGGTATTGGGGTTTCGAGCAAGGTATTTTTCAATTCCGTCTTTGGAGTCGTCGAGGTCATTCAGCCCCATGTTCGGCGTGTTCAACCAAAGGGAATAAACATTTTCATAGTCGCTGATAGTCATTGCTCTGATGGTCATGGTATCGCCTCCTGTCTACTACTATTATAATATCCGTGTCAAGGCATCACCTCCCTTCATGCTCTCGGAAGAGCTTCTCCAGCGTTGGGCGGGATATTTTCTGCTCCCGCGCTAATTGTGGCGTGCTTATCTCTCTGCGCATATATCGCTCATAGTGTTCGCCGATGTCAATAATTTTTTTACATTGACATTTTGCTTTCGATGCCCTACAATACATTTAGCCTAAACGAGGGTAGCATTTTTAGCGTCCGAACAGACGCAAAGCGTACTGCGAACGCTTTACGAAAGGAGTGTTGTTTTATGACGGCTTGTATGGTATTGGTGATTGAGACCTAAAACCGAATATCGGGCATAAGCTACGATGACGGGAGTATCGCCCGTGTTTTTTGCTGGTGCCTAAAGCCATTGTGCGAATGGCTCAAAAGTAACCTTTCGTGAATACTGCTTTTTGCGGGATACGATTTAGGTCGTATCCCTTTTTGGTTATAATACCGCGAAACAGCAGCTTCGATCGAGGCTGCTTGTCCGCGGTATTTTTGCGCCTAAAATTAAGAAAGAATAAAGCGTGTAAACACGCTTGGGAGATTCTGATGATAGATTTGAAACAATACGGCTACCTCGAACCCGAACCGCCGCCTGAAGGTTTGATTCCCGGCAGGGTTACGGAGCTTCAACGGGAGCAGTATACCGTTATCACCGCACATGGCGAAGTGACGGCTGCACTAAAAGGCGCGTTCTATCACGGCGCGGAAGTGCGCGAGGACTTTCCCTGCGTCGGTGACTTCGTATTTCTGCAATATAATGAGAGCGGCGCTTCGCGCATCGCCAAGCTGCTGCCCCGGCGTTCTAAGTTTTCACGCGCGGACTTTTCAGGACACGCGGCGGGATATGTAAAAACCATCCTTGAGCAGGTCGTTGCAACGAATTTTGATTACGTTTTCATTTTGTCGTCCCTTAATTGGGATTTCAAAGTCAATCGTATCATGCGTTACTTGACACAGACATGGCAGAGCGGCGGCCAGCCAGTCGTGATTCTGACAAAGGCGGATTTGGTTGATGACTTCAACGTGCCGGTAGCTGATGTCCGGCGAGCCGCTCCCAATGTACCTGTACACGCTGTTTCCGCGCACACGGGTTTTGGACTGAGCGAGCTGGATGAATATTTACAGCCCAATAAAACTGTGGTATTTCTCGGAATGTCCGGCGTCGGTAAGTCCTCACTGCTCAACGCGCTGATGAGCCAAGAGGTCATGGTTGTAAAAGCCATTCGTGAGGACGATAGTCGTGGTCGGCATACAACTACTCACCGTCAGCTTTTTATGCTCCCCTCCGGCGCGATGGTTATAGACACGCCGGGTATGCGCGAGCTTGGACTTTTCGGAGCGGACGAGGGTATCAGCGCGGGGTTTTCCGATGTCGAGGAATTGTTCGCGCAATGCCGTTTCAACGACTGCCACCACAAAACTGAGCCGGGGTGTGCCGTCCTCGCCGCGCTTTCTGACGGTTCATTATCAAGTGAGCATTGGGAGCGTTATCTCGCTCAAAAGCGGGAGAACAAGTTTGTGGAAGACAAAGCGGGTTATCTTACGGATAAACGGGCATGGCATAAAGACCTTTCTAAGTGGAGCAAGCAAGCTAAGAAAAATGGAGGAATCAGAAAGTGAAAAATTATCCAAAAACGGAAAAGTACGATCCGAATTGGATTACCGAAAATTGGATGGGGCCGCATCCGTTATGGCTTTTAGAAGAATTATGTGAGAACTTGGATTTGCGTCCTGGCATGAAAGTGCTTGACATGGGTTGCGGCAAGGGGCTTACTTCTGTTTTTCTTGCCAAAGAATACGGTGTAACAGTATTTGCTAATGACTTATGGATTAGTGCGACGGACAATTTGCGCCGTTTTGAAGAAGCGGGCGTAGCCGATAAGGTTTATCCTATTCACGCAGAAGCTCACGCGCTTCCATACGCCGAGGGATTTTTTGACGCAGCGGTTTCGGTAGACAGTTACCATTATTACGGTACAGATGAAACCTATTTTCCTTGCGTCTATTCAAAACTTGTGAAAACAGGCGGGCAATTTGGTATTGTATGCCCCGGTTTTACTAAAGAATTTGACAACGGCTTTCCCGAATCGCTGAAAGGATTTTGGGCAGAGGATATGTTCACATTCCATAGCGCGGCGTGGTGGCGTAAATTTTGGGAAAAGACAGGTATCGCGGAGATTACAGCCTGTTATGACATTAACGACCCAAAAGGAGTATGGATGCCTTGGGCAAAAGGAAAACAGAGTTTCAACGATGCAGATTTCTTAAATGCCGATACGGGTAACGATGTTGCTTTAATTGTTATGGCAGCAAGGAAGAAAGGGGTAAGCGAATGGGTCAGTATAAGACCAATTCGAAAGGACTGAGCGACATGAAACACAAAGTATTAGGAGCCAACACCACAAACGGGAGGGTGACTATATTTAGGCGACTCTAGTCGCCTACCCTCATGTGGAACATGGACGCTTTGGTTCAACATAAAAACAGACAAATACCGCGACCGATTCTTAGACGCATACGGGCGCGATAAGATAGACGAAGAGTTGCTGCGTGTCGTGGCGGCGTGTGAGGTGTTTGGATAATGGAAATAATATATCGAAAAGCAGTACGGAGCGATATGGATGTTGTGACTGACTTACTCTGTCTGCTCTATGAAATGCCGCGAGATGAATTGCTTGCTGAAAACGAACTACACTTCGCTATCGCAAGTCAAGCGTTTCTCCTTGCCTTTGACGTAGACAAACCTGTCGGGATTTCACACGGCTCGCTTCGCCGCGAATATGTGAACGGCGCGAGCGACGGGCTAAAAGGCTACCTCGAAGCGATATATGTTTTGCCAGAATACCGCATGAACGGGATTGCCTCCGGGCTTGTTAAAATAACCGAGCGGTGGGCGGGCCTGCAAGGCTGCCGCGAGTTTGCGAGCGACTGTCTGCTCGACAATACTGACAGCTATAATTTCCATTTGAAAATCGGATTTGAGGAAACGGAACGCAATATCTTTTTCTTGAAAACGATTGAACCGCAAAAATATGAAGTCCGTAAAATTGACACTACCTTCCGTGATAAAATCCAGCCCATCCTTGACGAAACTTGGGGTTCGCCGTTATTGGCTATAAACGGGAAACTGTGGGATTCACGGACGATGCCAGGATATGTTGCGGTAAACGGTGCTGAGGTTCTTGGGTATTTGCTGTACGAGTTCCACGACGGCGATTGCGAGATTATGGTGCTTGAAAGCGTCGCGCAGAACATCGGCGTCGCGTCCGCGCTCATTGAGCAGGTGAAGCAAATCGCGAAATCGAACGGTGTAAGCAAGATTATCGTTCAAACGAGCAACGACAACACCCATGCTTTTCGCTTTTACCAGCGACGAGGTTTTACGATACGCGAGATACGACTCGGCGCGGTGGACGCGGCGCGAAAGTTAAAGCCTTCAATACCGCTCATCGGCGAGGACGGTATACCGCTCCGCGATGAAATAGAGTTTGAGATCGAGGTATAATCCATGCGTTTGTTTATCGCCATCAACTTCAATAACGAAACGCGCTCGCGCCTGCTATCTCTGCGCGATGAACTGCGCGGCAAATCACTATGCGGGAACTTCTCCGCGCCGGAGAATCTGCACTTGACACTCGCGTTTATAGGGGAAGTCAGCCCTAAAAAGGTTGACGCTATCAAGGCGATTATGGATACGGTCACGTTTGCGCCTTTCTCGGCAACGATTGACCGGCTCGGTACATTTTCACGCGGAACACTCTGGTGGGCGGGTCTGTGTGAAGATAAACCGCTTATGGATTTGCAACGTGAAATCGAGCATAAACTCGCGCTCTGCGGTTTTGAAATGGATGGCCGCAAGTACAACCCGCATATCACGCTTGGGCGCGAGATTGTAACGAACGTGAAACCGTGGACGATTGCGCCGTTCGGCGAAACGGTCGGTTCGATTGAGTTGATGAAGTCGGAACGGATAAACGGTAAGCTGGTATATACACCGATTTATACCAATGGAACGGAGAACAACAGATGATGGAAGTAGCCGATGTTGTTGAAATTATCGGCGGCCTTTATGAAGCGGTCGTACACACTTTGACGCACTCACTTGGTTTATTTTTTTACGCGGCGGCAGGGGTACAAGGCCTAAAATAAGTAGAATAAAAGCCCTGTAGCCATTGCAACTACAGGGTTCTCTCTTGGAGGCGACACCCGGATTCGAACCGGGGGATCATGGTTTTGCAATGCATTATTCTAAGCCATTAGAATAATATGCGCGACCCATTGGGTTTACTAAGTATTATAAAATGCATTAATGAAGAATTAGTAGGAAATATCATCTATTTATCATTTATTTCTCTGCTGGCTACGTAACCATGCTTCTAGCTGATTAGTAAACACTCTATATTCTCTACCAAGCTTTATTGATGGGAAGTCTTTTCGACGAACTAAATTATAAGCAGTACCGTTATGAACCCAAGTGTAGCTAAATATAAAAGCTGGTCTGTGCGATTTTTGAATTTCTGTTTACTCCATTCCGGAGACTCAAGCAACACTGCTGAATGCGCAATAAAAATAAGGTGTTTAAGTAAAAGACTTACTGTTTTAGTAGAATTAATCAAACCACTAGCAAGGTTGCGCGGATTAGAATATCGTTCGCCTTGTGTTGTACGTTTTATTTGCTCAAACTCTTTTAGTGAGCAGCAGCCTTCTCCTCGGATAATTAATAAATCTTTGTGCTTGATCCGATGCGGAACGCCCTGTATTTGTTTGACATTCTCAGTGATGTCTTTACCAAGTTGACCATCACCGCGACTAAGTGCCCTTATAAGTTTACCGTTCATGTAATATAGGATAATAGAACACCCATCTAATTTCCATGATAAAGCGCCTACACGCGGGCCGAGAAAATATTGCAAATCGGCTACATCTTTGCTGGACTTCAAGCTAAGCATTGGCGAGTAATGCTTAACTTTAGCGCCGTCTTCTTTATAGCCTACTTTCCCGGTCGGTGAATCAGGTAGTCGAATCCCACTTTCATGCTCGAGAATTTCTAACTCAGTTAAATATCGATCATACTCCTTATCGCTCATATCGGATTCGCTTGTACCATTGTAATATAACCGGCAAGCATTGTTGAGTAAACCAACTAAGTGCTCCACTCTATCCGACATCGCTTGAGCTTTTTTGGTAAACATTAGTATCAGGCACCTCCTTTCTTATGGGTCGTTGTTTAATTGAGTACATACTATCTCGACACGCCATTCCTCATCATCACTAAGAATACTTTTCAACGAGTTTGCAAGACGAGCAGTATCAATACCTCCTGTGAGGACGATCGAAAAGGATTCGGCTTTCATTTTAGGTTGCGGTGGAGTTTTTTCAGTCTCTTTTTGCAGTGTTTGGCATGAATATCCAGAAGCGGAGATGGCGTGTCGAAAACATGCATAATATCTTCGACATCAAATGTCATTCTGACAGCTCCATCCCCAATATCATCAGGCGCAAAGTCGATAACCGGATTCGATTGTTCGCTAAATATCCAGCCGTGAGTTTGTCCTTCCATCGTTCTTGGTAACCCGAAGTTTACGACAACGTCGTTGACGAAGACGAATCCGTACTTTTGCAGTAACTCATTGAAATATTTTTGCTGCCCTTTAATAAAGAGATAATTATATTCTTTTGTTGGGCTCCATTGACTGCAACTCTGGTCAAATATAACTGTGATTTTCATTAGTAAGTTTCCCCTTTCGTAATTTTTCTATTCAGCGCCATCCTCTTTGTGCACAACTCAATTTCCACGTAAGTAATGGATGCTTAGGATGAACCTCGTGGATTTTATCTAATATATCCTTATAGATCTCCATATAAATAGGGAGTAATGAACATACGCTCTTGTGAATACATGTCGCGCAGTCTTGCATTGGTGATTCCTCCTTTCATTCAATATACTGGAAGCCGGGCGTTCCATTGATGTACCGGCAAATATAATCTTCCATCTCGCATTCCGTGCAGATACGCTCGCAATGTCCGAGATGTGCGACCTCCGGTCTCAAATCGAAAGTGGCTTCTTTACATGGTACATTAGGGCCAAGTGGTCGTGGCGTGGTAATCATTGGTGATTTCCTCCTTTCAGTTTGGTATGATCTCGACGAATATACTGCCGTTCTCGTCGATTTCTTCAGAGGAGCCACCGTTACCGAATTGCTCCTCGACTAAGTCTGCTTGCAGGCTGTTAATTATAAGCGACAAGCAGTCCTTAGCGTCTTTTATGCCCTCTTCATTATGGCACTCGATTTCGATGCGGATTTTTAACATTGGTGATTTCTCCTTTTCAAAAAATAAGAGAAAGCCTAAGCTTCCTCTACTTGTTCCTTGATCATAGTAATTTGCATATGATCTGCCTTAATTTGTATCTTAACATCCTCATTTCCAGGAACTCCTACGGTAATATCGACATTTCGACCTTCCCACATGATTCCCTTTTTCAAGATCGCAGATACAACCATTTCTGCAAGTTTCATAATCTTTCTCCTTTCAAGTTTTCTATTATAGGATGAGTTTCTACTGCGAGAAAATGAAGAGAAAGCCTAAGCTTCCTCTTTCGGTGCTATATTGATTTGGTTCATCGCTAACATGGTCAATTCCTTCTGTAACGTCATAATAGATATCTTCTGCTTATTTACTTTCTCCCGATGCCTGTATCTCATCAGTTCCCATGTAAGTGTGCCTGCCATAACTACGCCAATCGTTATTAAGGTTTCTTTTCCATCCATTAAAGTGATTCCCCTTTCAATATAAATTTCATTAGAGTCTATGATTATTATGCGTAATAAAAAAGGGAAGACGTGCTGTTACACACGTCCTCGCACTACAAAGCTTAACGCTTTTGAAGTGATGACTCCTACTTGCTCATGATGAATAATCGCTAGTATCCCAATTAAATTCGCCGCTACAACTATCATTGTATCAGCACTTGGTATCCATCGAGGTTTACTCTTTTTCATATCAAGCCACTGATTAAATAATCTCATTGAGAGTTGAATCTCGTCGGGAGTTTCCGCCGATTGTATTTGATCAATAAGCTGCGTAAGTATTCGCTCCTCCAGTATTTTTTCTCTTCGTTTTCGTTCGATTGTGTTAAACATTTTATCTTCCCCTTTCAAAATATGTTTCTATTAGAAGGTGAGTTATTTGTGCGAATTATTAAGCATTTCTACTAAGGTTGAACCTAAATATCCCGCCGATCAAAGACTGTTTCCCATCGTTCTCGGCGTAGAGGTTTCATTTTCAGCGCCCACATAATTTGACGTATTGTGACCGTAGGATATAGGCCGTCCGTACAAGTCCTAGCACGTTCAATAAAGTAATTTTTAAAACGCGGATGTAAATATATCTCATCTGTAAGCCATGGATCCAACTCGGTCCACCAAGTTCTTTTCTCTACTGGACTATATCGTTGCTGTATAATTGCTAATCCTTTTCCTGCGCTTAAATATAAAGTGCAAGAGCTGTAAATAGGATGGTTGCAAGTATATGTTTGCCCGTATACGGAAATATAAAGTTTTGGCTTATCATGATGGTATCGCATGAAATCTCCAAAGAAAAAGAAAGAGACCGAAGTCTCAATCTTTATCCTTCTTATCTAAAATTACTTTTTCATACTGACTATGCGTTTCTAAGTATCTTCTCCAAGCTCTCTTCGTTAATATAGCTTCTGCTATATAAATACCTATGAAGATGCCTAAACCTACTCCTGATAACCTTATAATCTTATCCATGCTAATTCTCCTTTTAGACGTATTTTATTAAAATGTATGTTCTTTTTGCGAAAATGATTCTGAAATAATCTTGTAAAATCAGCCTCATTCTGCTAAAATTCTTTCAAAAATAATTCAGGAGGAATGTTATGGCCAGGCGAATTCGTGGCGATATTAGAGTTGGCACTCTTGAGAAGAAACTTGGTGTTGGACCAGGAACAATTCGAAATAAAGATGGACGTGATACACGATCTGATAAGAAGCTTTCAACAATTCGTAAAGAGGCAGAGAAACAGAAAAAAAGTAAATAAAAAGAGCCCGGTTAAGGGCTCTAGTTATTCAATTATCTATTAGAATGGTCTTTCAAATCTTACTTCTTGTCCTACATTTAGTCTTGTTAACACAATTTCATTATCCGTCACCCTTTTTACTTCAAATCCATCTCGCCAAGTAGTCAATGGAAATGGAGGCGGTTCATTATAAATATAGATTACTTGCTCCGCATCATCGTAGCAGAACCATCTGTTCATTTCAAATGGGCTTCCTCCAGCGAGTGATACATACAATACAGCATTATCAAAATCCTTAACAAATATAGTTTCTTCCTCTTTGAAATACATGGCCTCGGTGTAAACGCATACCCAATCGCCAAACCAAATACTCGGCAATGGATCAGATACTCTCATTTCTTCTGAAGTTTGCGGTGTCTCTGGAATATCAGAAGATTGAGGAATATCGGAAGGTTCAGTAGGTGTAATACTATTTGATGGTGTTGTCGACCCAATAGTATTACTTGGGGAATCAGTCAACGCTGTGCCATCACTACACGCGCTTATGCTTAATAGCAGTACACAAGCAATGATGAGAATAATCACTTTTTTCATTTCTTAGATCCTTTCTTTAATTATCAAAAATCTTGCATGATGTCATGCAGTCGGGATAAGCACTACTACATCCTCGACAACAATCTGGCATATCCGCATCAGGATCCTCATAGTACTGTAAGCGTATAACTAAACGACGGCTAGGCTAGCCAGAAACCGGCTGCTACAATAACAACATATAGTCTTGAAAACCGACTAGTGTAAATTCAAGAGAGAATGGAGTTGTTGTAGATGAACACAAGAGCGATTGCAGAGGAATACCGGCTGTCGCACTGGGCCGGGATAATGCAGGAGCGCAAGGAAAGCGGGCTAAGCGTACGGGCGTTCTGTAAAAACGCTGGCTTTCACGAAAACAGCTACTTTTACTGGCGGAGGAAACTGCGCGAAGCTACATGCGAGGAGTTGGCAAGGATTCAGGACAAGCCGAACATGGTGCAACCGGGTTTCATGGAAGTCCGGCTATCAGCACATAATCCGCTGCCATCGATAATACACGAGGGACCAATCCCGGTCTGCATAGAAACGGCCGGGTTAAGGATCTCCGCCAGTAACGAGTATCCTATCGACAAATTGGTTACGCTATTGAGGGAGGTGTCGAGTATATGCTAAGGCTGGAGGGCAAGCGCGTCTATCTAGCATGTGGCTCCCACGATATGCGCAAGAGTATAAACGGTCTGGCAATGATTGTTGAGAGCAGTTTCAAACTCGACCCATATGACGGCGCGCTTTTCGTATTCTGTAACCGGAACCGCGATCGGATAAAGATATTGGAATGGGATGGTGACGGATTCTGGCTCTATTTCAAGCGCCTTGAAAAGGGTCGTTTCAGATGGCCGACGCCTGGCGAGGATGACACTATGACACTGACAGGGGAAGAACTTTCGTATCTCTTGGGCGGTAATCGCGTGGAATTGAAGCTGAGGCGCAATGAGGTTTTTGAACGCAAAATATCCTGAAACTTCCAGAAATACTTTTCGAATTAATGCCGGTAAATGCTTGCAATCACTACGTTTCTGTGATATAATACTGACCATGGAAACGATGGTGCAGGTCTCCGGTTTGGAGCAGAAAATTCAATCCCTCGAAGCGACTGTAGCGAGCCAATCAAGGCAAATCGACGAGTTGTCCGCGCTCGTAAAATTCTATGAGGAGCAGTTCAAATTGGCGCAGCGGCGCCAGTTCGGGCAGTCCAGCGAGCAATCCCCCGACCAACTCCATTTCGAGAACATGTTCAACGAGGCCGAGGACCAGGCCGACCCATCGCTGCCGGAGCCGGAGTACGAGGAAATCACCTACACGCGCAAGAAGCGCACCGGCAAAAAGGACGACGATCTCTCCGGACTGCCCACGGAACGCATTGACTATGAGATACCTGAATCGGAGCGAACCTGCCCTGAATGCGGGGGACCGATGAAGGACATAGGCGTCACCGTCAGGGACGAACTCGAAGTCATTCCGGCTAAGGTGATTCATAAAGAACACGCGGTTCATGCCTATGGCTGCGGCAAGTGCGAAGAAACCACCGGCACAAAAACTATCATCAGGGCAGATGCGCCAACACCGCTTATCGCAAAATCGTTAGCATCGGCTTCTGCAGTCGCTCATATAGTTTCACAAAAATATGTAAACGGCACTCCGCTTTACCGCATAGAGAAAGGTTTCACATATGACGGTGTGGTTCTTTCCCGACAAACAATGGCGAACTGGCTGATATATTGCGCGCAGAACTACCTTTTTGCTGTATACTCGCTGATGAAAGCCCTCTTACTAACGGAAGACGTAATCCACGCGGACGAAACCACTGTACAGGTGCTTCATGAACCGGGGCGAGAGGCTAAAACAAAGTCGTACGAATGGCTTTACCGCACAAGCGGCTGTGCCGAACATCACATTGTGATTTACGAGTACCAGCAAACCCGGAAACAGGACAACCCAAAGGAATTCCTCAAAGATTTTAAAGGATATCTCCACACTGACGGGTATCAAGCCTATCATAACCTGCCGCCTGGAACCGTAATCGTGGGTTGCTGGTCGCACTGCAGACGCTACTGGGAGAAAGTCTACGAAACGCTTGATGAACCTACTCGCGAAGGATCAAATGCCGAGCGTGGCCTTGTCTACATCAACTTGTTGTTCGCGTTTGAGGATGAGTTCCGTGACCTATTGCCGGGTGAACGGCTTGAAATGCGTCTGAAATACAGTAAGCCTGTTTCTGATGATTTCTTTGATTGGGTAGGTTCTTTAAATCCGCTCCCGAAATCACAAATGGGCGAAGCCGTCCATTATGCGCTGGCTCAACGCAAATACCTTGAGAATGTGTACCTTGACGGTCGGCTGGAACTCTCGAATAACCGCGCGGAGAGGTCGATTAAACCTTTTGTTCAGGGGCGCAAGGTCTGGCTCTTCTCGAATACGCCCAATGGCGCAGTTTCAAGTTCGATTTACTACTCATTAGTTGAGACCGCAAAGGAGAACAACCTGAATACGAGGGAATACATAAAGCACCTTCTTGAAAAACTGCCATCTGCAAAAACCAGCGATCTTGAAAGTTTGCTACCTTGGAGCGAGAACATACCGGACTATTGCCGCGTACCGGTCAAGGTTTCAAACACTAAACCGGAGAAGCCCAAGTATTCAGGAAGGTATGGTCCGCTGCACCTGGCTCTTCAAAAACTTCGCGCCCGTTATCGTGATAAGGAGGAAAATTAGTGAGCAAAATGGCTTCAACTCCGCAATTGTTCAATACAAAAGGCTACGATTCCAAAAAGTTAGCCTACACCATGCTTACATCCGGTTTGTTCGTTAGGTGCGAGTGTTCGATAATGAATAACAATCCTCAAAAAATCGATAAAGAGTATATTTTCCCGAGGGATATGTATATCGGTGGTGCAATTACAGATAAAAACGCGGGTACATATCAGGACTT
>Ga0082212_10007272_pt1 | contig 14685 bp, 11 predicted proteins | sample TergutNt197P3_FD_71548 | JGI IMG/M metagenome (GOLD analysis project Ga0082212, IMG submission 71548) | Neocapritermes taracua P3 segment gut microbial communities from Petit-Saut dam, French Guiana - Nt197 P3 | ecosystem: Host-associated > Arthropoda: Insects > Digestive system > Gut ... | reverse complement strand
AACGTCAAAATTGCCGCCTCTCATGCCGGAATCACTTTGGGCGAAGATGGCGCCACCCACCAAATTTTAGAGGACATCGGCTTGATGCGAATGTTACCCAATATGGTGGTAATCAATCCGTGCGACTACAACCAGACGGTGGCGGCAACCAAAGCGGCGGCGGCTCATTTTGGTCCTGTCTATCTCCGCTTTGGACGTCCCTCCGTCCCCAATTTTACCGACCCCCATCAACCCTTTGACATTGGGAAAGCGTTGCTCCTTCGCGAGGGGAGAGATGTCTCCATCTTTGCCACCGGTCATTTGGTATGGGAAGCGCTGCTTGCCGCCGATGAGTTAGCCCAGTCGGGCATCTCTGCTGAGGTGGTCAATATTCATACTATTAAACCTTTAGACACTAAAACAATCCTTGCTTCTGCCGCCAAAACAGGCGCCGTTGTTACTGCCGAAGAGCACCTGATTGCCGGTGGTTTGGGCGAAGCGGTGGCAGCCCTTCTTGGACGTGAACTTCCTACTCCACAAGCATTTATTGCTGTTGATGACCGCTTTGGACAGAGCGGAAAACCGGCGGAACTACTCAAAGCCTACGGTTTAGACCACCTGCACATCTCTCAATCCGCTAAAGAGTTGATATATAGAAAAACATGAGTGATACCGAGTTATTGACCCTCTTTAGGGAGGGAGATAACCCCCGATATGCGTTTGACCTGATTGTGCGCACCTACGGGGAGCGGCTCTATTGGCATATCCGAAAAATGGTGGTGTCGCATGACGATGCCAACGATATTTTGCAAAATTGTTTGGTAAAAGCGTGGAACGGCTTACCGAGATTCAGAGAGGAGTCCAAACTCTTTACCTGGCTCTATCGGATTGCCACCAACGAAGTGATTACCTTTCTGAAAAAACAGCGCACCTACCTCTTTCAGTCGCTCTCCAACGTAACCCGCCAACTGAGCGAAACGCTCCACTCCGACCCCCTCTTTAGTGGTGATGCCATACAGACAAAACTTCAAAAAGCAATCCTGCTCCTGCCCAATAGACAGCGTCAAGTATTTAATATGAGATATTTTGACGAACTCAAATATGAAGAAATCTCCGAAATCCTCGGCACCACGGTTGGCTCGTTAAAAGCCTCTTACCACCATGCTGTTGAAAAGATTGAAGAGTATATGAAACAGAATGTATAACTATTAAACCTTTCCGCTTCTCAAATGTCAAAGGGGAGTATGCAACACAGAAACCATATATGGCAAATTGAGGCAAAAGGAAATCCTTTTTGTGTTCCCCATGGATATTTTGATTTGTTGCCTCAACGAATGGGCGAAAAAATCGGTCCAACCTGCACGCAGGGGCGTACCCACTTGCATACCACGCTGTCTTTCAAAAAAAGACTCCGGGCTCAGTTGAGTTTAGCCGCCTCTCTTATTCTGATGATTGGGCTGGGGTATGGAATGGTTCGTCTGATTACACCCAACCATGCGGACACAGACCTCTCTTACACAGAGAATATCTCTCTACTTAGCAGTTACACCCTGCTCCAAGACAATGAATGGGACAATGCGCTCGATTCGGAAGAGATTATCTCCTATTTAACCGACCACGGCGTTTCGCCTAACGCCATTGCCTACCTTGATTAGTTCCAGGAAACTGTTTAGATATAATTATATACAGATGAAACGATTTATTGTTATCATTCTATCGCTGCCCCTCTCTTTTTTATCTATGGCACAACAAATCCAGCGTCCCGCACAGGATGAGGTTGAGAGTCGAAAAATTGCTTTTCTCGCTACGGCTATTTCCCTTACCCCTGCCGAAGCCACCCGTTTTTGGCCCGTGTATAACGAATGGAGCAAAAAATTAGAAGACAATCTTAAAGCCCGACACGATGCTTTTAGGGAAATCCGCCAGTTGGGCAGAGATAAGAAAACAGACGAAAAAGCATACGCCAAACTTTCTCAAATATTGATTAACGGCGCAGCTCAGGAGGCGCGCATCATTTCGGAAGCCCATCAGGCTTACGTCTCCATTTTGGGTGAAATTCGTACCGCCCAACTCTACTTGGCGGAGGAGCAGTTCAGGGGAATGTTGATTCGGGAGTTGCGGCAGCAGCAGGCTACTTCTGCTAACCGAGACGAAAAATAGGGAAATGTCTATAAACTGTTTTTAAAAAGCCAAATAAAAATCTTGGGTGAGTTGTCGGTATGCTTCTGAAAAACCGTCGTTATCAACATGATGAATAAAAATAGAGTCGCTTTGCAGCGGCTCTTCTCTTTTTTTGAACTCCATGAGCACCCTTTTGGGCGGGCGATGCGCCACAGTGCGCACAAAGGTCTCTCTGCACAAATAAAGCCCCACTGATGTGGCGGAGGCGATAAAATGTTGCTGCTGCAAAGCGGGAAGCGCCACCCCAAAACAACCCAAGGGGTGAAGGAGGGTAGCCACTCCTTGCAGCAAATCTTCGTGCGGCAGCCAATCGGTATGACGTGCTATCAGCCGCTCGTGAGTGGGCGGGCGCAACGAATCGGCAAAGTAGGGGGGATTGGAGAGGACGAGGTCGTATGGCGTGTTGGAGCGTACCATCTGATTGGAGTTCTTACTCTGCCTATACGAATAGTCTTGTAACGTGCAATGATACAAATGTGTGTTGGACGCCCAGGGCGAGGCTTGAAAATTCGATTCGGCGGCATGCGCAGAGGGAAGGTGCGGCTCTAAGGCATCTATCGAAAAACATCGGTAGAGGCTTGATGCAGTAATTCGTTGCGCCGCCATCAGGGCAATCACTCCACTCCCCGTACCAACGTCTAACACCTTGGGAAAGTCAGTATGCTCCGGCAACCGCACCCACGCACCCAACAACACCCCATCAGTGTTGACCCTCATGGCTACTCCCTCTTGATTAACAGAGAAGTATTTGAAGTGAAAGAATTTTGAAGACGCAATCGTTGATGGCGCGGGTGTCGGTAGGGTGCTCATGACACAAAAAGTCCATCCCGCATCTCCAAACACCGGTCTGTCATCTCTGCCAACGAGGAGTCATGCGTAACAATCACAATGGTTTGCCCAAAGTTGTCGCGCAGCGAAAAGAAGAGTTTGTGCAACTCTATTTTGTTGTGCGTATCCAAATTCCCCGAAGGCTCATCGGCAAGGAGGATTGACGGACGATTCATCAGTGCCCGAGCAACTGCCACGCGCTGCTGCTCACCTCCGCTCAACTCGGAAGGTTTATGGTGCATACGTTCTGTAAGAGAGAGGAAATCAAGCAACTCTTTTCCCCGTTGTACCACAGCAGAGGATTTTTCTTTGGCGATGTAGCCCGGAATACACACATTTTCCAACGCCGTAAATTCGGGCAACAAGTGGTGAAACTGAAATACAAACCCTATCTTTTGGTTCCTGATTTCTGCCAAGCGGTTGGCAGGCAACGACAACAGGTCAATGCCATCCAAAACAAGCGTACCGGAGTCGGGAACAGAGAGCGTCCCCAGTATCTGCAAGAGCGTTGTTTTACCCGCCCCGCTGGCGCCCACAATACTCACCACCTCCGCCTCTGCTGCAGCAAAATCTACCCCTTTGAGCACTTGTAGCGCCCTGTACGACTTTGTTATGCTCTTTGCCTGTATCATCTCGGTTGCTATCAATCACTTAAAAACTGTTTGCATTTGTAAATATCATCCTTTCATCCCACTTTCCGTCTCTGTTTTCACCCTCCTTCCGCAACACAGCCCCCGCTATGCTTTGGTCAGAGTGCAAAAAACCGACGCTCAAACTGCCGCTCAAATGAGGGCAGAGGCAAACTTGTTTGGTCTCTACCGAGCGAGGAGAGGGGAAACCGCAGATCAACCCCGCGTGAGCAGATCCCGTTGCAGACTACGCCATACACAGCCTCTTATTCGTCCTTTTCTTGCGCCTCATACTCCTTCAACAACTTCTCCTGCACCTCAGCCGGTACCGACTGATAGTCGGCAAAGTTCTGAGTAAAGGTTGCCCGTCCCGAAGTGAGTGAACTTAGTGTGGTGGAATATTTGTTCAGTTCCGCCAACGGAACACGCGCCTTAATTACTTCAAAGCGTTTCTCGCTGCTCATCCCCATAATCATGGCGCGGCGGTTTTGCAAGTCGCTCATTACGTCTCCCATGGCATCGCTGGGCACCATCACCTCCAAATTGTATATCGGCTCCATAATCTTGGGACCGGCTTTCTTAAAGGCGTCTTTAAAGGCGTTTCTTCCGGCTAACCTAAACGATATTTCATTTGAATCAACAGGGTGCATCTTTCCGTCATAGACATAAACCCTAATATCACGCGCATACGAGCCGGTAAGGGGTCCCTCCTCCATCTTCTCATTGATTCCCTTGAGAATGGCAGGCATAAAGCGGGCATCTATAGACCCGCCTACAATACAGTTATAATACTCTAACTTTCCGCCCCACTCCATATCATACTCCTCTTTTCCCCTAATATTCAGCACCAACTCTCTCCCCTCAATTTTGAAACGATTATTGGCGGGGACGCCCTCAATGAATGGCTCAATAATCAGGTGTACCTCTCCAAATTGACCAGCACCACCCGATTGCTTCTTGTGGCGATAGTCAGCAGCGGCAATCTTTGTAATGGTCTCTCTATACGGAATTTTAGGATTTAAGAGGTCTGCTTCCAACTTATGGGTGTTGGTCAGGTGCCACTTTAAAATATTGATGTGGTGTTCGCCTTGTCCACTTAATATAATTTGTTTCAACTCCTTGGAGTATTCTATCACAATAGTTGGATCCTCAGCGTTGGCGCGGTTGAGGATTTCACCCAATTTTTCGTCATCCTTTTCGCTCTTTGCCTTAATGGCTGTGCGGAACTTGGAAGGAGGGAATTGGATGGGTGCAAACTTCACCTCTTTTCCGTTGTATAGCGTTTGATTTACACGTACCGATTTTAGTTTTACCGTACATCCCAAATCGCCTGCCATCATTTCGCTCACTTTCTCCCGTTTTTTGCCGGCAGAGGCGTAGATTGCAGATATCCGCTCTTTACCACCGTTGTCGGCGTTAATCATATCCAAACTCTCCGTTACCTTACCGGACATCACACGGAAATAGGAGACCTCACCCAAGTGTTGCTCCATATTTGCCTTATAGACAAAGAGAGAAGCCTGACCACTAACGGTACAGGGAAGTTCGGTTCCCTCAACCGTCAGTTGTTTTGCAGTATCCGGAGCAGGTGATACGTCGATAATAAACTCCATCAACCTTTTTACGCCAATATCCTTTTTGGCGGAGAGGGTAAACAATGGCATCACCCCTCCACTCTTTAGACCAATCGCCAAGCCTTTACAAATCTCTTCAACGCTGAGGTCGCCCTTATCAAAAAATGTCTCCATCAACGCCTCGTCGTTTTCCGCAGCGTGTTCACACAGCGCCGCATGAAGTTCGTCAGCCTGATCTTTTAGGTCAGCCGGAATCTCCAACTCTTCATAAGCGCCATTGTCGTCCTTAAAACGATACATTTTCATTTTGAGCACATCCACAAAAGCATGAAAATCGGCTCCTGTGGTAACGGGAAACTGCACAAGAACCATTTTGTTTCCAAAACACTGACGTATTTCATCCAAACAGCCGTCCCAATTTGCCTTCTCGTGCTCCAACTGGTTTACGGCAAGAATCAGCGGCTTGTTGTGTTGCTCTGCATAACGGGCAAAAATCTCGGTACCCACCTCAACACCCTGCTGGGCATTGATAATCATAACGCCTATATCCGTTACCTTAAAAGCGGATACCACGCCGCCCACAAAATCGTCTGAGCCCGGAGTGTCTATTATATTGAGTTTGTGATCTAAAAACTCTGTATATAAAAGTGTTGAATAGATAGAGCGTTGATAAATCTGCTCAATTTCGGTATTGTCGCTTACTGTACTCTTTGCTTCAACGGTACCACGGCGGTCAATAACCTTGCCTTCGTACATCATAGCCTCCGCCAGGGTTGTCTTGCCCGAGCGAGTGTTTCCCAAGAGTACCACATTGCGAATGTGATCGGTAGTGTAGGTTTTCATTATGTTGTAAATTTTGAGTGGGCAAAGTTAGCAAAATTTCGCAACCGTGGAAACAGAAATATTAACGGTAGATTCAACAAGTGAATGCAACTTGCTAATCGATATTACACAACATACATATTTTCAAACGCCCCTACAATCCGCTAAACGCCACATCATCAAACACTAATGACGGAGTGCGCCACGAAGAGGTTTCGCGGGGGTCGTTCCCTACGGCTACAAGTCGCTCCCACAAGGTGAGAAAATTGCCGGTAATATTCATCTCGGCAACAGGTTTTACCATCTTGCCGTTCTCAATCAAAAAGCCTTCGATGCCAAAAGAGAAGTCGCCAGATGCGCTGTTGCTGTTGCCGCCGTTAAAACCGGTAACCAAAATGCCTCTTCGAATATCGCGAATCAGTCCCTCCAAATCCTTATTTCCCAAATGGAACGTGAGCACCGAAACGCCGCTGATGGTGGGAGATACGTTCATTCTGCGGGCGTTGTACGTGTCGATAAAGTAGGTTTGCAGTACGCCGTTATCAACAATGGTACGTTTCTCGGTTGCTACTCCCTCATTATCAAACCAACGACTGCCAACTGCATTGGGCAGGTGCGGGTCGTCAGTCAGCGTCAACATTCCGGCAGCAATCTTCTTGCCCAATTTGTCCAATAAAAAGGAGTTCCTCTGCGCCAAAGAACTCCCGCTTAGAGCAGATATGACGGGCGAGAGGAGGTTGCGAGCAACAGTATTCTCCAACACCATCGAATAGTTGCCCGATTTTATCTTCTCCTGTCCCAGTTTGCGTAGCGCACGCTCCATCGCAATTTTACCAATGTTCTCTTTCTGAAGTTTGTTCCAGAACATAGAGGAGTCTGACCACCCTGCGCTCGGTCGTGCATCACCCACATCTTTAAGGGAAATGTTTGCATTGAGACCAAAAGAAGTTTGTGCATTCTCGCCTTCAAATCCATTGCTGTCAATCAGGTAACTGAAATTGGCTGAGTCGTTATAACCCGATGTTACCGAGACAATACGAGGATCTGTTTTATATACCTCACCTACAGTTGCTTTTGCCAATTGTATTTTGGAATCCGCCTGCAATGTATCCATACTCTTATCAAAGTTTGCATCAGGGGGCATCTGTCCCTTATAGTACAAATCAGGCTGCGGCAAACTCCGAAACGGATCCTGCGCCAGATGAAGCGTTGACCCAATCGCTTTTTTAATAAATTGTTCCACCTCTTTCCTCTCTAACCGATTGGTAGTATAGATTCCATAACGTTCGGCAATATACAGCGATACCGATAACCGATTTTCTGACGCCTGTTGCAACTTCTCTAATTGTTCGTCTCTATACTCAAAAGAATTTGTGGTACCGGCATTGATATTTGCCCTGCATGCCGAACAACCGTTTTGTTTGGCAAACTGAATTATGTGTTGGGCAAGTTCCTTATGTTGTTTTGATATCATGATATTATCATTTATTATTAACTATAAATTACACACCTCCTACGGTTAGTTTCTTCACCAGCACAGAAGGCAATCCCATAGTAACCGGCGCATTTTGTCCATTTTTTCCGCACGACCATGTACCATCGTCTATCTTCAAATTGCTTGCCACCATGGTAACGTCGGCAAGCGCCTTTGGTCCATTGCCAATAATGTTTATGTCTTTTATGGGTTGGGTGAGTTTCCCGTTCTCAACAAGGTAGCCCGACCTCACGTAAAAGGTAAAATCACCGGCTCCAATCTGCACCTGTCCATTGCCAAACGTGTGGGCATAAATGCCATTTTTTACCTCTGCAAGGATGTCTTGTTCAGTCAGATCGCCGTTTTCCATATAGGTGCTGCGCATTCGCGGTATGGGGATGTGGCGGAACGACTGACGGCGACCGTTCCCGGTAGAGGGAATGCCGTAATGCTTGGCGCTGATACGGTCGTGCAAGTAGCTTGTGAGGATGCCCTCCCTTACAATGTGGGTTCGCTGACCAATGACCCCTTCGTCGTCAAAGTTAATCGCGCCGCGATTGCCCACAAGCGTCCCGTCGTCCACGATGTTGATGTTGGGGTTACAAATTTGCTTCCCAAGCATATCTGAAAATATCGAGGTGTTTTTACGGTTAAAGTCTGCTTCAAAGGCATGACCTATTGCCTCGTGCAACAAAATTCCGGATCCACCTGCGGCTAAAACGACCGGCATCTCCCCGCCTTTTGGCTTCACCGCCTTGAACATACGGGCAGCTCCTTCTACTGCCTCCCTGGCAATAACCTCAATGACATCGTCTGTTAAAAACTCAACACCCTTCCGAAAGGCTCGCGCAGAGCGATAATTTTCTGTTCGTCCGCCCTCTTCCATAATACATGTAGCCGTCAGTGATACCATGGGTCGGAAATCGTGGCACAGAGTTCCCTCAGAGTTAAAAAACAGAATGTAGGAAGTTTCGTTAGAAAGAGATACCGTTACCTTGATCACCTTGTTGTCTAAGGCAAAGCAACGGTCGTTCAACTTTTGCACAAACGGCTTTTTCTCCTCTACAGAGACCTCCTCCCACGATTTGACTATGGGGTAGTAGTTTTTAAATCTCTTTTCGGACGCATCAACCGGTTTAAACTTGCTTCCTCCGTTGGCAATGCGTGATGCGGTGCGGGCAGCGGTCAACATCTCGTTCAAGTTGACGTTTTCTACATAAGCATATCCGGTTTGGTCGCCATTGACCACCCGTACGCCTACTCCAAAATCGATGCTTGATGATGCCTGATTTACTGCACCATCTTGCAAAGTGAGGGAATCTCTAAATGTGTGTTCAAAAAAGAGGTCAGCATAATCGCCTCCTCTCTCCAATGCAGCGGCAATCACCTTTTCCAAGTCGCTCTCCGCCACACCAAAATGTGCAAGCATACGCGAAGCCTCTTTTGAGTGCTCCCCGCAAGATTCGAACAAATGCGGAAGCAACACAACCCCCGCAAGCGCTACTCCGCTTGTTTTAAGAAAATCACGTCTTTCCATAAGTTTACGATTGATTATTTGATAACGGTATCACTTATCCCACCAAATACGGGTACTCATTATGTCATTCCCCTGTGCAGCAACAGCCGCTTGATAGTTGTCTATATTCAAATTCTGTTCGGTGGTGGGATAATAGAGCCTGCGAGGCATGGCGTCTCCCAAAAGGGGGATAAATCGCTCATCAATCATCTGTCCGTTAAACATACCGCTCCAAACAACATCTCCCGGCATCACCAAAAAACTGGGATAACCCGTACGACGGTATTCGCTCCACGCTTCCTGTCCCTGCATCATTAATGCAAGCCATTTTTGTGTAAGTACGTTTTCCTGATTGGCAGCAGGGACAGACGCTACATAAGTGTCAATATCCACAGTGGAAACGCCCCATTTTGCCATGGAGGCTCTAATCCCCTCTATGTATGCCGCCTGATCCCACTCTTTGTTCTCGGAGAGCAAAAACTGAACTTCCGAATATTCCATAAATACCTCCTTAAAATCTCCTGCATAAATTGCCGTCCCCGGGAACGATACATTATCAGCCCCGATGGTGCTTGCCAATGCGGCGCTAATACCATACGGCTGCCCTACGATGGTTCCGGAGTTCCTTGCCGGCTGAGCATATCTTGGCAAGCGCGGATCGGCAGTGGCAAAAGGACCCCGAATTCCCTGCATACACTCTACCACAACGTGGGTAATGGAGTAGTCGTTTCGATTTGCCTTGATGGTGTAGGTGTAGAATGGAGCTTCATTGGGGGCGGTGGGTGAATACGACAGACATGCGTTATCGCTATTGCTCCCCATTACGGGATAGGTATTCGGATTATTTATGATTTCGGTAATACGTTCAGTCGCTTCGGGAAGTTTGTGTTTTACCCTGTTGGCAATGCGAAGGCTCAGCGAATTGGCAAACTTCTTCCATTTGACAATATCGCCTCCAAAAACGGCATCTCCTTTGTTGAAGCCTGTTGCACTTGTGTTTATCATCAAATTAGCCTCTTTCAACTCTTTTAACATATCCCTGTATATTTTCTCTTGGGAAGCATACTTGGGATAAATTACCCCTTCATCAGCCCTGCACGCCTCAAAATCGGGATCACTGCTTCCGGTGGAATGATACGGAATGTCGCCCCATATATCGGTCATGGATTGAAAGGTCCACGCTTTTAGTATGCGACATACCGCTATTTGATTCTCGTTTGCGCCGTCAATAGAGACAGTCCCGGCTGTCTCTGGGTCGGTGTTCAACATGATAATTTCATTCAATGTAGATATCGCAGAGTAAAGTGATGCCCAATCGCCCGTAGAGGTAATCAGGTAGCGATCGGTATCGGTGTAGGTATTGTGCCCAAAGTGTTGGATGAATTGCATGGAGGTATTGGCAGAGAGTCCTGTTCCACGCAGGTTGTTCATAATACTCTTTTGAGCCGAAGCAAACAGGGACGATGTGGGCACGGTGCTTGGTCTGTTCGGATCCTTGTTAATATCTGTAAGCGCCTCGCATGATGAAAAGAGTGTCAATATTGCAAGACAGGCAGCGACAAATGTATATTTTTTCATGATTTCCATAATATTACTGATTGTTGATAGATTAAAACTTAATATTTACGCTCATTCCGTAGGTGATGGGTGCGGGTACAATAGCCCCCTCAACTCCCTGTATGTTTCCTGAACCTGAAGTAAAATCGGGGTCAATGTGCTTGTTCGCTTTGTACAATGTCCAAACATTGTAGGCAAAAGCAGAAAGATTCAGGCTACGCACGTGCGACCAATGAGATGTGTTAAATGTGTAACCAAACGAGAGTTCTCTTAACTTAACAAAATCGGAATCAAAAATGTTTTGCGCAAGGGGTCCGTTTGCTATAGAACGACACCAGGTCCAAGCGTCTATATTCATTGTGTTGGGAGATGTATTGGTTACGGTATAGCTTCCATCCGGGCGAAACGATACATTCCCGCGCACGCCATCCAGTACAATCCCATTTTCACGCACACCATTGGCGGCAGTCTCTTCCAAGATTCCGGAATACATTCCATATCTGTATGTCTGAGAGTAGAATTTTCCTCCTTTACGAATGTCGAAAAGAAAACCAAACGTAAAATTTTTATACCTCAGGTCGCTGCGGATTCCCATGATCCAATCGGGAAGCACGCTGCCCAAAAATTCGGCTTGTTCCGTTCGTTCATACACGCCATTGGCATTAACCACTTTGTTTCCTTCATTGTCGTAAACATAGTCTGCGCCCGATATCATTCCATACGGCTGTCCGACAACAGCATAAAGGCTTACAAGGGAAGAGGCTATGCGAAGGCTATTGAGGTCTCCGTAAAGTTCTTTTACCTCATTTTTGTTTTTAGCCCAGTTTACCATCATGGTCCATTCCAAATTTTTCGTTCTGACAGGCGTTCCCGTCAAAGAGATTTCAACACCTCGGTTAATAATACTCCCCGCATTCCTCCATACCTGCCGATAGCCGGAAGAGGTGGGAACATCCACTGCCATACACTGATTTTTGGTGAGGTTATCGTAAAAGGTGAGGTCCAAGCCTATGCGGCTGTCGAGCGCCCTGAGGTCCAGTCCGATTTCCCATGATCGGGTACTTTCCGGTTTTAGTCCGGAATTGTTTAACGACGTGGGCAACTGATAATTGACAACGCCGCCAAAGGCTCCTTGTGAAACCTGATAATCTTTCTCCAAAACGTAGGGGTCGGTATCATTACCCACCTGCGCCCATCCCAAACGAAGTTTCCCGAAGGTCAGCCATTTTGTGTCGTGGAGCAAAGGGGTGTCTGAGAAGACAAAACTACCGGTAACCGATGGATAAAAATAGGAGTTGTTGTCTGCCGGAAGTGTTGATGACCAGTCGTTACGAAATGTGCCGTCAAGAAACAAAAAGCCTTTCCAGCCCAATGATGCACTCCCAAATACCGAATTAATTTGCCTCCTGTATGTCCTGTCAACCATAGAGACCGCAGTGGCATTCATCAGGTTATAATATAAGGGAACAATCAGTCCGCCTTCCGTTACGGCGCTGTTTGTATGGCGGCGTTGCGACATAATGTTTCCACCCACAAAGGCATTCAAACTGAAATCGCCAAACTTGTGGTTCGCTGAGAGCATCGCCTCGTAGTTCATTTCACGAAAACGGGTAATTGCTTCAGAATATTCGGATGTAGAGCGTGAATATACGGCGATACGGTCTTCTATGCCATAGGTGTAGGTGTCGCCGGTTACTTTTGCCGATGCGTTCAGCCAATCGAATATTTCGTAGTTGACAGACATATTTCCATAGGTTCTGTCGCGCTGCTCCTCCGAGTAACTCATGTGAGCCGCCCAGTACGGATTATCGATATATCTTGGGGTAAGGTTATTCCATGCCGAAACATTCCATAAACGTTGAGAACCGTCGGCGCGTTGGTAATTTTCCATCTGTTTGTAGTCCACCTGTACCATTCCCCACTGGTAGTGCTGATTTATTACATTGCGGTTTGTGGTTCCCGTCCATGGGCGCCCTTTCACATAGTTGTGTACATAATTTAATGATGACGAAATGGTAATCTTGTTGTAATTTACGCTCCCTATTGCACTTAAAGTATTACGGCTAAGCGAAGAGTTGGGAATGATGCCGCTTGCCGTTTTGTTGGTGTATGACACCCTGAAAGCGGTACGCTCGCCGCTTCCGGAGACAGAAACATTGTTGTCGAACACCAACCCTGTCCGGAAAAAGTGCATGACGTCATATTTGGGATAAACCCAGGGCGTCTCTTTGAGATAGCCCGGCTCTTCGGGATAGAGGTTATTCCACTGTAACGCCGGTGTTCCGTCAAGTCTGGGACCCCAACTTTCATCAATATCGTAAGATGGCACATTGTATTGCCTTCCGTCTATGGTAACCACATTGAAATTCGTGCGGTTCCCTCCACCTCCGCCATACAGTTTTTGAACAACCGGCATATTGCGGCTAAGCATATTCTCCATACTGAATCCTGTGGTGAAAGAGACATCAAATCCCTGATTTTTTGACCCCTTTTTGGTCGTAATCAGGATTACTCCATTATTTGCTCTTGAGCCGTACAGCGCCGAGGCAGAAGCTCCTTTTAACACGGATATGCTCTCTATGTCGTCAGGATTGATGTCTTGCGCCATATTTCCAAAATCTTTACTAACCCCGGCGCCCCCTCCGGCGCCTCCGGCTGAAGCCGTACTGGTTAAGTCTGAGTTATCTATGGGTATCCCATCTATCACATATAGCGGCTGATTATTCCCCAGCACCGATTTAATCCCCCTCATGACCACACGGCTTGAGCCGCCAATGGCGCCGCCGACCGAAATAACTTGCAATCCGGCAACCTTTCCGGAGAGTAGTCCAATGGCATTTGATTGACGCGCCTTGGTCATCTCTTCGCCCTTGACCTCCTGCATGGCATAACCCAGCGCCTTCTTTTCTCTGGATATACCCAAAGCGGTAACTACTATCTCTCCAAGTTGCTGAGCATCCGGTTCCAGCGAAACATGAATCACAGAGCGTCCGTTGATATTGATTTCAGCAGGAAGCATCCCCATAAAGGAGACCATCAAGGTGCCGTTACTTGGGGCTGTAATGGAATACCTTCCGTTTACATCCGCTATCACCACGGTATTGGTTCCTTTTATAATGACTGTAGCGCCCTGAAGCGGCAGCCCGTCTGATGCGTCGGTTACAACGCCCGTTATTTGCATGTTTTGCGCCCATAGCACACCGGCAAACAGCAAACACATAGATAACAATGTTGGTTTTTTCATCTGATTTTTATTGTTTTAGAGTGGGAACATATTGAATTTATCTTTTGCAAAGTAAAACTTTTTTCGTTTTCTCAACACAAAAATGCAAAGCTAACATTCTTTGAGAGAATTTCGACCCTTTGGCAAAAAGAAAAAGCACTATTTTTGTTCCGATGTTTTTGCTCCAACCGTTTGTACAATCAAACCGCGCAGAAGCCGGTTGCGACGAGGCGGGAAGAGGCTCATTAGCCGGTCCCGTTTTTGCCGCCGCCGTTATTTTGCCGCCCGATTTTTCGCATCCGCTGCTGAACGATTCCAAACAGATGAGTAAAGTACAACGTTATCTATTGCGTAACGTAATTGAACAACACGCTATAGCGTGGGCGGTTGCTTTGTCGGAAGTGGAAGAAATTGACCGCATAAATATCCTCAACGCCTCCATCCTTGCCATGCACAGGGCGGTTGCCCTCCTGTCCGTTAAACCGAAACATCTCATTATAGACGGCAATCGTTTTAAACCCTATCCCGACATCCCACATACCTGTTTTGTCAAAGGAGACACCAGATTTGCCTCCATTGCCGCCGCATCGGTGTTGGCAAAAACGCATCGAGACCAATATATGAAACAACAAGCACTTGATTTTCCGCATTACGGCTGGGATAAAAATATGGGCTACCCCACAGAGGCGCACCGAACAGCCATTGCGCAGCGGGGAGTATCTCCGCTTCACCGTAAGGGTTTTAAACTTCTTCCTGATCCTCGGCTCTTTTAGAAAGAGTCGTATGTGGGTAAATTGAATGATCTCTCTTGTTTGGAAATATTCTCTATATTTGCGAGACCATTATAACCTTTCATTATGAAAAAACTCAGTTTAATCCTTGGAGCATTTCTGCTCACGTTT
>Ga0082212_10007271_pt1 | contig 14685 bp, 13 predicted proteins | sample TergutNt197P3_FD_71548 | JGI IMG/M metagenome (GOLD analysis project Ga0082212, IMG submission 71548) | Neocapritermes taracua P3 segment gut microbial communities from Petit-Saut dam, French Guiana - Nt197 P3 | ecosystem: Host-associated > Arthropoda: Insects > Digestive system > Gut ... | reverse complement strand
GGGGCTTGCCAGCGATGACCTAAAATATTGCAACCATCTTTTAGCCTCCACCCAATTACAGCGGGGACTTTTTCTTGCCCAATCGCTATTGAATCCCCAAAGTCTCCGTGGAGATTGGACGACCGCCCGACAGAGAACATTGCTTGACCTTGAAGAAGCCGTTGCCGTTATTAAGGATCAACCGACCGCTTATCTGCGGATTGCCCAACTTAATCTCTTGCCTGATGGTAGCGAGAAGCGGGCAAAGGAATCCCTAAAACTGGCAATCCAATGTGCTAAAGGAGAACCGGCACTCCAACTGGAAGCAATTCGTTTGCTGGCGAAACTTGAACCGGAACCGGAAAAACTGGAAGCAATTCTGGCAACCGCCGCCAAAGAGGGAACCCCGCAACTCAAACGACTCCATGCAATTACGTTGCTCGAACTCAATCGGAGCGGTGAGGCTATGGACATCCTGAAAAAATTGATCGAAGCCGAAAGCGATAACAACGAATTACACGATAACATCGTTGCGGAACTCACCGCTTTCGGAAAACTCGAATTGGCAATGGAAATTCTCGCCCTGTTACGTAAAAAAGGAACAGACGAACGAAAAGACCGCCTCGACCTAACCAAAGCCGAATTGTTTTTCCGAATGGGACAAAACGAAAAAGCCTTGAAATTGCTCGCATCTCTTAGCACAAAACTCCGGGAGAATAAAGAGGCGATGCTCGATTTGTTTATTCTCTGGGCAAACATCCATCTGGCAATGGACAATGCAGAAGACGCATTGAAGTGCATTAAGGACGCTGAAAAATTCGATCCCGATTTCTATCCCACGCTCCAACTGAAATATGGAATCTTGATGATGCAAAAAAAATGGGACGAGGCTCTTGAAGTTGCCAAAAAACTGCAAGAGATCAATCCTGAAGACCGACGAAATTTCGTTAGAGAAATTCATGTACTCACGGAACAGGAAAAATACGACGATGCTCTTATTATCGCCCAAAAGTTACGCAAACAAAATCCTGACGAACCGCAATGGCTACTGGTGCTCATCGAAATCTATTCCAAACAAAAGACTTACGACAACGCTCTTGCTCTGATTGACGAGCAATTGAAAAAGAGTCCTGACGACTTGCGATGGATCGGCATCAAAACCCAAGTTTTTATGGATCAGAAAAAGTGGGACGAAGCCGTGAATTGGTTGGAATCGTGTCTCAAGAAGAATCCCGATTCGCAGGACATCAACTTGGCACTGATCGAGGTGTTCTACAATATGAAAAGTTACCAAGAGGTTAAGGATCGGGTTAAACCGCTGTTGGCAAAGGAACCGGATGATATAAGATTGCTCCGATTGGATTCACAAGTGTCGATTTCGCTGGGACTACACCGTGAAGCGGTCAACGCACTGGAGAAGGTGATTGAAATTGCCCCCAAAGATTACACCTCGCTCAATAATTTGTCATGGTTGTTATCGACTTCGCCGGTGGATTCTGTCCGCAATGGTCGCCTGGCATTGGAATTGGCAGAGAAGGCGAGCGAATTGTCCCAGTACAAAGAAGCGTTCGTATTGAGTACCTTAGCGGCGGCTCATGCAGAATTGGGAAACTTCGAGAAAGCCCGCGAGTGGTCGCAGAAGGGAATTGACCTTGCAAAAAAAGCAACGACAAATACAACCGAAGAGGAGCAAGAAGAGTTGCTCGACCATCTGCAAAAGGAATTGGAACATTTTAAGCGGAATGAACCTTTTCGGGAACTGTTGGAAGAAGGGAATTGACAGTGTATCAACCTTGTTTTGCATGTTCCTTGGGCGCATAGAAGTTTGGAGAAAGTAACAATCGTTCCGAAAGAACGAGAACAGTGAAAAACACAATGCAATGCCTACGAAACTTGAACACGTCCCATCAGGGATGCGATTTTTTAACACTATAACGCCATGACATACCTTACCGAAAACTTTCTGCTCCAAAGCAATGCCGCCGTTCGGCTTTATCACGATTATGCAGCGACAGTGCCGATCATTGATTATCACTGCCATTTGCCGCCGAAGGAGGTTGCGGAAGATCGTCGCTTTTCCAACATTACGCAGATTTGGCTCGCTGGCGACCACTACAAATGGCGGGCAATGCGGGCTGCCGGAGTGGACGAACAGTTCATCACCGGCAACGCTTCCGATTGGGAAAAGTTTGAAAAGTGGGCAGAAACCGCCCCAAAAACACTTCGCAATCCGCTGTACCATTGGACGCACCTCGAACTTCGCCGCCCTTTCGGAATTGCAAACCGATTGCTCTCTCCCGAAACGGCAAAGAGCATTTGGAACGATGCCAATGCGAAATTACAGCAGCCCGAATTTTCGGCGCGCGGTATCATGCGGCAAATGAATGTCCAACTCGTTTGCACGACGGACGATCCTGCCGATTCGTTGGAATACCATCGGCAAATTGCGGCGGACGAATCGTTCGGCATCAAAGTGTTGCCGACATTCCGTCCCGACAAAGCCATGCAAATTGCCGCCTTGCTACCGGACGGCGGACAAATTACCGAACAAAGCGTTCAAACGTACAATGCTTATCTCGACCGATTGGCAAAAGTTTCGAGACAGGAGATTCAATCGTTTAGCGATCTCATCGCGGTTTTGAAAAACCGACATGATTTTTTCCACGATAACGGCTGCCGATTGTCGGATCACGCTTTTGAATACTTTAACTTTACACCGCTGGAAGATTATCGAACTCCGACAGCGTGTTTCCAAAAATTGCGTAGTGGAAAAGTCATCGACCACCGTGAGACACTTGTCCTTCAATCGGCAATTATGTACCGACTTGGAAAAATGAATGCCGAACGAGGTTGGACGATGCAACTCCACATCGGTGCTATTCGGAACAACAATTCCCGGTTTTATCAGCAGATCGGAGTAGATGCCGGTTTTGATTCAATTACGGATGGGCGATGTGCCCGGGCACTTTCCCGATTTTTTGACCAACTGGACAGGGAATCGAAGTTACCGAAAACGATTGTCTATAATTTGAATCCGTCGGATAACGCAATGCTGGCGACGATGATCGGTAATTTTCAGGACGGTACCGTGCCCGGCAAAATGCAATTCGGAAGCGGCTGGTGGTTTCTCGATCAAAAAGACGGTATGGAGCAACAGATGAACATGCTCTCGCAACTGGGACTGTTGAGCCAGTTTGTCGGTATGCTGACCGATAGCCGGTCGTTTTTATCGTACACTCGGCACGAATACTTCCGCCGGATTTTGTGTAATCTGCTTGGCGAAGACATGCGAACCGGACTTCTGCCGAATGATTTCGACCTGCTCGGCAAAATGGTGCAGGATATTTGTTACAACAATGCAAAAAACTACTTTGGTTTTGACTTGTCGGTAGAGTAGCGTGTTAAGAATTGATTTGGCTCGTTCAGCGGTTAAAACGCAACGTCTCCCCCTCTTCCCAACCAAAAACACCACAAAGAGAACGCACGCCCTCCCTGTGGTGTTTTTTTCATTTTCCCAAATTTATCCAGCACTTATTGCGGCATCACGGGTTCAAAAGCCGGAGCAGGCGGAAGACCTGCATACGGATCATAACCAACGTAAGGACGCGGAGCCGTTACCATCGTCATGAAATTTTTAATAGGCGTAGGACGATAGAACACATTCGGCTGTCCCGGTTGACTTGGTTGCGGTGCGGCAGACGGAGCGGCACCGAGAATACCTTGACGCGGTGGAAGTACCCTATTACGGAACGTGGGAGGAACGGGATTCGCAACTGGCGGAAACGCCGGTTGAACCGCACCTGGAGTCGGCAACGGATAGGGCTGGAACTGTGCTGGCGGAGCGAACCGACCACCAGGACGACGAGCAGCGCGGGGATACGAATACGGAACACCATACGCAGGATAAGCCCCCACCGACGGATAGGGCGGATATCCAAACGGCAGTGTCTGCGGGCAGTCGGGAGTGTGGGAAACGACCGTAGCCGCCTCTGTAGCCGAATCTTCCTGGGCAACACTCACTTTGCTCAAAATGAGTACCACCACGAGGCACGAGGCGAGAACAAATAACTTTTTCATTGAGAAAACTCCTTGTAGGGACAAAAAACAGGTAATGCTGTCATCATTATCGGCAGAAGAAAGGGTGCCAAAATCAGAAAAGTCCCAAGAACGATATTTTCGTTATGAACCGGATAATCTGCACCATTTTTGGGAACATGTGCTAAGGGATCCTTGCAACAATGGGCAACGCGGCAATGTTTTTACGGCAAATGCAAAAGGCACATGAAAATTTTCAACGAGTCTCGAACATCTGCGCTGCTCGGTTGCGTGAACCCTTTCCGTTGTGTAGAATTCGCCGGTTATGCTCACACTCGAAAAATTTCAATCCGCCGAAGCGGTCCTGAAAAATATCATTCTGGACACCGGTTTGGTGTCCAGCCCGTTTTTCAGCAAACAGACCGGCAACAACGTCTGGTTCAAACCGGAAAACATGCAGTTGACCGGCGCATATAAAATTCGCGGTGCCTTGTACAAAGTGTCGCTTCTTTCACCGCAGCAAAGAGAATGCGGACTCATCACCGCCTCTGCCGGTAATCACGCTCAAGGCATCGGCTTTGCCGCCCAACACTTCAATGTCAAAGCGACCATCGTTATGCCGGAAACGACACCGCTCGTCAAGGTGAACAACACGAAAGCCTACGGTGTGCAAGTCGTGTTGACCGGCAACATTTACGACGATGCTTACGCTCACGCCGTTCAACTTGCCGAAGAACAACACTTGGAATTCGTGCATCCCTTCAACGATCTTGACATTGCGGCAGGACAAGGCACATTGGCGTTTGAAATCTTGCATGCATTGCCGAAAACAGACATCATTTTGGTTCCTATCGGTGGCGGAGGACTCATTGCAGGAGTCGCAACGCTTGCCAAAATGCTCAAACCGGAAATCAAAGTCGTCGGTGTCGAACCGGTCGGTGCCGCAAGCATGAAAACGTCGATCAAATCCGGTCAGGTGACGACACTCCAAAAAGTCGAAACGATTGCTGATGGCGTTGCCGTCCGAACGCCGGGAGATGTTGTTTTTCCCTGTGTTCAAAAATATGTCGATGACATTATCACCATCGAAGACTCCAAACTCGTGGACGTGTTTTTAGACATGATGGAGAGTCACAAGATGGTCGTCGAAAATGCCGGTCTGCTTTCCGTGGCGGCACTGAAACATCTTGGCGTGCAGGGCAAAAACGTGGTGGCACTGCTCAGCGGCGGCAATATGGACGTGATCACGATTTCGTCGCTCGTGCAGCATGGTCTCCGAAGCCGAGGACGAATTTTCACATTCCGGGTTCGTTTACCGGATCGTCCCGGCGAGTTGTACCGCATTGCCGGCATCATTGCGAAGGAGCGGGGCAACATCGTCGAGTTGCAACACAATCAATTTGTCGATATTAACCGAAACAGCGACCGGGGAACGGAACTCGTCGTTACGGTGGAAGCGTTCGGCAATGAACACAAGAACACAATTTTGACGGCGATGTCGCAGGAAGGTTACGCACCGGAGCGGGATTAGAAATCTGAGCACAACTATGAAAACCTTTGAAGTCGAAATCAAATTTCAGGTAAAAAACGTTTCCGAACTGGAACGCAAACTGCAACAGATCGGCGGAACAGGTTTCGGCGAGCCGGTTACGGAGTCCGACTCCTTTTTTCTGCATCCCAGCCGCGACTTCATCCAAACCGACGAGTGTCTCCGCTTGCGAAATCGTGCGCTACCGAATGGTACCACTGAACATTCCTTAACGTACAAGGGACCGAAAATCGACACGAGCACGAAAACCCGGCAGGAAATCGAAATGCCGATTACCGAGCCGGAACGTTGGGAAAGCCTGCTGACCGCTCTCGGTTTTCGTAACACCGCATCGGTTCAAAAGATTCGTCGTCGGCAAGGATTGATCGTAAACAATCGGCACGTTGAAGTTGTTCTCGACACGTTACCGGCGCTGCCGGAGTCGGATCGGCAATTCGTCGAAATGGAAACGCTGGCAACCACCGAAGAAATCGAGGAGAGTCGAAAGGCGATTCTCGACCTTGCCGAACAACTGGGGTTGAACGAACCGATTCGAGACAGTTACCTCAAATTGGTGCAGAGTTGTGAACGGTTACTAAAGATTTCGTCGAAAAGTTGATAAGAGTCATGGTATTCGGTTAGGGATGCGGTCTGTATGTATCCAAAATATGCCTGCAAAATTTGCTCGTACCCCAAAATTGGCAAACCGATTGGGGGGGATTTCCCTTGTCTTCTTTTTTTTGTACAATGGTCCCCACTAGTCTGGCACGTTTTTGGAAAATCGGCATTGTCGGGGGGTTGCCCCCTGTACAATTCCACCGAAAATCTGGTACAATGCTTCCCAGTAAACCTGTCAAACTGACTAACATTAACCCCTAACTAGGAGACCTTTCTGTGAACAAACTTGCTCGCATCGCCGTTCTTTGCTTCGTTATCGCCCTCGTTTTCGCACCGGCAGCGATTTTCGCTGCGGAGGGTGCTACCATCGAAAAATCGTCAATGGGATACCTCGGTATCAGTATCGGTGCCGGTCTGGCAGCCATCGGCGGTGGTATCGGTATCGGTCTGCTGGGTGCCAGCGTGGTCGATGCTTCTGCACGACAACCCGAAATGCAGGGAAAACTCATCACCACGATGTTCATCGCCGCCGCTCTCATCGAAGGACTCGCGCTGTTCGCCATCGTTATTTGTATGTTGTGCCTGTTTATGTAGGAGTAAGAAGTTAGGAGTAAGGAGTCAGAATGAGTGGGCGGGTATCGTCTTTCTCCTTTCTCCTTTCTCCTTTCTCCTCACAATTAACCTTAACCTTACACACTATCATGACCCGTACCTTTTATATTGCGGTTGCACTTTTCGTTTTGTTTATCGTCTCGCCTCAGTTCGTCCTGGCTGCGGAGCATGCCGACAAGGAAGTCAGTCTCAATGCGATGGAGTGGGCATCCGACACGGCGTTTTGGACGCTCGTTATCTTTCTGACCGTCTTCGGTATCCTTTACAAATTCGCTTTCGGACCGATTGCGAAGGCGTTGGACGAGCGGGAACAGGGAATTTTGGACAAAATTTCTTCGGCGCAGAAACAAAATGACGACGCAAAGAGTTTGTTGAATCAATATCAAGAAAAGTTAGAAGCGTCCAAGGACGAAGTGCGTCAGATCATTGAAAACGCCAAGCAGGATGCCCAGCGTCAGGCGGAAGACATAGTTGTCAAGGCGCGCGAAGCCGCCGGCTTGGAGCGGGAACGGGCGATGAAAGAAATCGAAAGTGCGACGGCATCGGCTCTGCAAAGCATTGCAGAACGAAGTGCGACGTTGGCGACGAACTTAGCGGGCAAGATGATTCGTGCCGAAGTCAAGCCGGAACAGCACCGCAGTTTGATTGATGCCGCTTTGCAAGAATTCACCACGCGGGGATGAGGAAAAAATGATGACACTGTGTAATGCCGTTTAGGCTGTAGTCGAAGAATTTTTGCCGGATTTTTACGGCATCCCCGGCATGATGAAGAGGAAGGATACGTTTGTTTTACAGAAAGTTGCATTCCTGAAGTAATGCGGCGGTGTGACACGGATTGATTTTCAACAGGTGATTTTTCTCACGCAGCCCTTTCCCGAGATATTCTCTCTTGATGACACTCAAGCGATTTTTGTTTTCCGCCGTTCTGTTGCTGATTCTCGTTATAGCGGGACTCCTGCTACCCTGCGTTGGCCGAACATTTTATCTGCCCGGTTCGGAAATCTATTGGCTTCGCTTTCACCGCACCGCCCTCGCTCTGATTGCCGGCGGCGGTTTGGCTCTCGCCGGCCTTGTCTTTCAAGCCATGTTCCGCAATCCGTTAGCAACCCCCTACACGCTCGGCGTTGCCAGCGGTGCCGCTTTCGGTGCCGCCGTCTGCCTGCAAACAACTTTCCGGCTGGGATTGCCGAGCCTCATCGGAATCATTCCTACCGTTTCGCTGGGAGCGTTTCTCGGTGCCTCACTGGCAATGGGAGTCGTTCTCGCTCTTTCCCGATACAGAGATACTTCGACCGAACAGATGCTCCTCGCCGGTGTTGCCGTGAACTTCTTTTTCTCCAGCCTGATCATACTGTTACAGTATCTTTCCGCTCCGCACGATGCTTTTCAAATCCTGCGTTGGACAATGGGCGGCGTACAAGATGCAACGGCCTTCGCCGATTGGATACGATTGCTGCCGATTGTTCTGATATTGATGCTGTTTCTCGTTTTTCAGTCTCGAACGATGAACGTTTTTGTCACGGGCAACGATCGTGCCAAGTCGCTCGGAGTCAACGTGGGACAATTCCAGACGGTTTTGTTTATCGCAACGTCGTTGGTCGTTGGGGCAATCGTTTCGGTAACGGGTCCGATTGGATTCGTGGGATTGCTCGTTCCGCATGTGACCCGATTGTTGGCGGGACCCGATCACCGGTTCTTGATTGTTTCGACGTTCTTTTTGGGAGCGGTTTTTCTTGCCGTATGCGACACGGCAGGACGCTGGATTTCGTATCCTGCCGAGTTTCCAGTCGGCATTATCACGAGTCTGCTCGGCGGTCCCTTTTTCCTGTGGCTGTTGCTCAAAAGGAAAGGGTAGAAATGCAATTACCGTTTCGAGAATTGCGTTCCCTTGCGTGCTTTTCGAAGTCCGTACTTCTTACGCTCGACTTCCCGGGCATCCCGGGTGAGAAGGCTGTGTTCGCGAAGTGCCGGTTCCGTTTCGGGATCATATTTTCTGATCGCTCTGGCGATACCGAGTTTGCAGGCATCCGCTTGTCCTGTTGTTCCGCCTCCTTCGACTTGGATCAACACATCGACCGCACTTTCTTTGCCTGTGAGAATGAGCGGAGCCATCACGGCATTGCGTAACTGGACAGTCTTGAAGAATTCGTCCAGTTCCCTTGCGTTGATGCTGATTTTGCCGCTGCCTGACCGGACTCGCACCCTGGCAACAGAAGACTTCCGCCGTCCTGTACCGAGACAATCGTTCTTTCCATTTCCTTCAATGATGTAATTGCCGAACTTAACCATAGTGTTTAACTTAACGTGTTATTTTGCCAATTCAAGGGGTTGTGGTTGCTGTGCCTGATGCGGGTGCTGTTCGCCGCTCTTGTAAACTTTGAGTTTCGCCAACATTTTGACGGCGAGTTTGTTTTTGGGCAACATTCTTCGAACGGCTTCGGTGAGAATCCGTTCCGGATGCCGCTCGAACCGCTCTCTGGCGGATTCGCTCCGTTGGCGAGTCCAACCCGTCCACCAAGTGTATCGCTTTTGATCCATTTTCTTGCCGGTAAAGACAACTTTATCGACATTGGTTACGACGACGTACTCGCCGGTATCGACGTGCGGGGTGTAGGTAGGACGGTGTTTTCCCATCAAAATCATGGCGATTTCGCTTGCCAAACGTCCGACGATTTTGTCCGTAGCGTCCACCAAGTACCAGTTTTGCGGGACTTCTCCCGGCTTTGCCATGTACGTTTTTTCCGTAGTCATATTCTTTTCTGAGTCTTCATCCACCCTAGCACAAATCCAGGTTCATTCTATCATATTTCGGCGGTTGACAAAGGGGTGGGGGATTCGCAAATTGCCAATCTCGTCAGAGTTGATAATCGCCCGAGAGGGTCCAAACGAAATTTTCCAACATACGCGTCGGGGATATTGATAATGGGTTGTGGTATCTGTACCCGGTTGTATCGAAACGTTCGCAAATGGACCAGTGATTGCATCAGAAAAACTTCGGCGGTATAATTAAGTTGTTGTCGGCATTTGTTTAGTTTGCACAGATTATGGGAAAAAAAGACCCGCCCGCCGAAGAAGGGGCTCCGCTGTGGATGTGTACCTACGGTGATCTGATGTCCTTGCTTCTTTGCTTTTTCATCATGCTCTTTGCGCTGAGTATTATTGCGGAGCCGCGAGTCCAAGCCCTTGTCGACACGCTGACGCAAGACTTCACGGGTTATGCTGGTTCGAGTTCGGCAAAGTCTCCGAAAACCAGGACGACAACGACTCCTGCGGATTCCGCTGCAAAGAGTAAACGTACATCCACTCTTGCTGGCGGACAACCGACACCTGGACCGGTGGGAGAATCAACAGAAGTCCATGTCATTTCGCTTGACGGCGAAACGACGAAGGTGATCCTCTTTGACTTCGGAAGTGATGAACTGACCAACCAAGCCGCGTTGGACCTGCAAGCGGCATTCCAGCGTTTGCGGGGTTCGGATCACAAAATTATGGTCAAGGGACATGCTGTCCCCACAGAGGAAAACAAGGTGAACCTTGCTTTTTACCGGGCACTCAACGTGACGGATCACTTCGTTGCAATGGGATTACAGCGGGAAGTTTTTGAAATTGTCGGCGATTCGACAACGGTTCCGAGACTCAATCTGCTACCGGCAGGAACGGATCCGGCACTCGCCGGGGCTTCGGTCGAAATTATCATTCTCACTCAAACAGTCAGAGAATAGCGGGAATGATTACAGATTCCTATACCGGCGAAAGCCTAATTCCCAATTTAAGCATAAAAACTACAGGAGACAACTGGATACCCAGATCCGGAAAAGACGCCTCCCATGAATGCTGTCGGATGCCGGTTAAAACGCCACCTTCGGAGCAGCACGTTCGCCGGGATTTTCCACTTCAAACAGCGAAGCCTCGGAAAAGTTGAACATCCCCGCAATGATGTTCGACGGAAAAACCTCCCGCGCATTGTTGTACGTCGTTACCGCATCGTTGAACGACTGCCGGGAGAACGCAACCTTATTTTCGGTCGAAGTCAATTCTTCTTGCAAGGAAAGCATATTTTGACTTGCCTTCAAGTCGGGATACTGTTCGACAACGACCATCAAGCGGTTTAATGCACCGGTCAGTTCCCCTTCGGCACGGTTCAGTTGCTTGATCGACTGGGCATCTCCGGGATCGCTCGCTGCTTTTCCTGCCGCTCCGGCAGCCGTATTTCGGGCATTGATGACCGCTTCGAGTGTTTCCCGCTCATGTTTCATGTAACCTTTTGCCGTTTCCACCAAATTGGGGATCAGGTCGTACCGCCGCTTCAATTGGACATCAATTTGTGCAAACGCATTCTTGTATCGGTTCCGATGCGTTACGAGACCGTTATAGATCGAAACGATCCAGAAGAACAGAGCAAAGAAAACTGCAAAAGCAACAGCAAACGCAATGACTGTGGGACCCATAACTACAAATACCTTCCGTTTAGGTTGTTTCTGAAATTACCATGGTATTATAGCATTTCTCGTCCCTATTGGCAACCGACCACGTGGTGTGCAAGATTGCCAAAACACCGTCATTCCTGCGCAGGCAGGAATCCAGGCGAGAGATTTTAACCCTGCTTTTCTGGACTCCCGCCTGCGCGGGAGTGACGAAAAAACCCAACTTGCACTCCTCGTGATGATACTGGCATCTTGCGTCTCTAATTGATACGACGATAATAAATCAATCGACTCTCTCGGGGTTGCTTCGTCGAGACCGTGAAGCCTGTCTTGCGAACTTCTTCACCAGTTAGGATTGTCTTTACATTGGTATCGACATCTTCGAATTCATAACGAGCATTCGGTTTCAGCGTCGCCAGGTCGAAATTCATGGAAATAACATCGGATTTCGGTCGCCGAAACGCCACGATCAGCCCAGACTCCTTCTCCGGCAAATAAAAGTGATACGCGAGCCAGTTTTCGTTGGAATAATTTCCTGATGTTAAAGGATAAAAGTCCCCATAGAAATAGGGCATAGCGCGTTTTGCTTCCTCGATCCGTTCCAGTTGCCACTTCCAGTCGAAATCCTGTTCCACCGAGCGGTTGCCCACTTCGTCAATTCCATAGATCACTCCCGAAGAGAGCCCGGAGCGGCATTGGTAGGTGTCCGTCTCCGTGAGAAAAGGACTGCTCGAATTGGTTGGCACCCAATGGGCAATACCGAAGGTATGCGCTTGTGTCGCCTCGGTAACCAAATGGGGGAAACAATTATAATCGGTCCGCCAAAGCGGAACGCTCCGCTTCATGGCTTCCAATTCAATGCGGCGACCACCGCTAGCACAGTTATCGATCAATAGATTCGGATGTCGGGTTCGCAGTTCATCCCACATCGCATAACTTCCTTCGACGAAACGAATTTCCCGCATACCGGTACGGTCGGGTTCCTCCTTGAACGTCCAAAACGGAAACGGATCAATGTTAAAATCCTCGCGGTAACAGTCAATACCGTTTTCAGTAATCAGTCCTGAAATCGTGTCCACGATATATTTTCTCGCCTCGGGATTGCCCAGATCAAGTAGAACGTTCTCTCCATTACCCGGTTGATCGTTGGTTTTCAGGAACCATTCTGGATGCTTGAGCGTTATTTCCGTGCCGAACGTCGTTCGGATGGGTTCGAACCACAGTAGGAATTTCATTCCTCCTTTTTTGACGGCATCGCTGATCGGTTTGAGGGTGTCGGGATGCCGATGTCGATTGACGATCCAGTCGCCGACGGTTCCCCAATCGCCGTTAAAAACGTTTGGGCAATCGGTTTCGCTTTTTCCGTACCAACCGGCATCAATCCAGTAATAATCGTAAGGCAATTTGTGGTCGGCAATGTTTTGAATCAGGTCGAGATGGACTTTGGTCGGCGTTCCTCCCCAGGTAGGGCAACACGCTGGCATGCGAACCGCTTGACCGTTTTCTTGTGGGGTGAAGTGTTTCAAGACAAACTGGCGGAACATATTTTGACCATGCATCAATTCATCAGACCAATAGAAAACGAGGATCAGCGGCGAACGGATCGACTCGCCGGGCAATAACTTCGTGTTGAGATGCTGCATTCCCGCAGAGAGCGGACAGGTTCCGTTGCCGTCGTGTCCGATTTCAGCGAACCAGAGTCCGTTCCAACCGATGCCGACGATTAGTCCGTCCGGTCCGGTTCGGAGGTTGTAAAACGGCATCCACGTTGCCGAGGGACGTGTATCGGAATCAACGTTCGAATAGTTTGATGCCCGACGAAAATCCGAATTCGACTGATAATCCATACGGACTGTCCGGGCATGTCCCCACATGGACTTGCGCATTTCTTCGCCGACGAAAACGAAATCGTCTGTTCGACCATCGGAACCTTGCGAACGGTAGAGAATTGGCATGGAACCATCCTTCCGTTTCCAGACCGTATCGAGAGCCTTGAAATCACAGATATTACCCGAATCGGCAGTTCCTTCATTTGTCAGAGAGACCGTCCAGGTCATTGCCGGAAAGTCCCGGTATTCCGTCAACCGCATTTCGCAACTTAACGACGTGACATCGTCCTTCCAGCGGAGCGTGTGGATGCGGGTATCGTTTGTCCATCCAGCGGACGCAACCTTGGCGTTGTCCGTGCGGACCCATTCTCTGCTTGAACGTTCACCGCAAGCGAAACTGAATGGAATTGTCGGCGAGTACCGGGTTTCGTCGGCGTTTTTACCGCTTTGTGTAAGATGACCGCTCCAAGTTTGGACGAACGCCAATTCGCCGGTGTTCGGTTTCGATGAATAGGGTTCAACGATTGGTTCTGCGTAAAGAAAACAGTTGAGGAACAAAAAAACAACGATGCCGGGGTGAAACGTTTTCATTTTTTTGATAGGAGAGAGAGCAGACTTGCAATATTAGACTGTTCCATAACTTTGTCGTAGTCTACTCCATTTACAGGCGGACATTTATAGTCAAACTCCTGAAAATGAAGGAGATAAACAAGACCGCAACAGAATATCATAGCAAAAGAAAATTGTCAATATTAATAATTCACAGGACTCGTGAACCGATATGGAAAGCCATTATGGTTATGTAAACGGGGCTTCCCACTATGTTTTCTAGCCATTTCTCGGCCTCCTAATGTTACTGCCCGTGAGAGCGAATTAGGGAATAACGGGTAATTACCCGAAATTCCAAAACTTTTTGTAACATCCGAAACCTCGAATGAAGGGGGCACAAGACTGTGCCGTTTTTGACTTTACGTCAAATACCGAACCCCGGACTTGACCGTGTTTCCGTAACTTCTTTGCCTGCAAGTAAGTTAGGGAAAACCAAAAAACAGTCCGGTGCAAAATCCGGTGCGTGTTCTGATTCCTCTCTCGATGTCCGTTTGCAAGCCTTAATCGCTCATTGGGAAAACCTTCCCGAACCGCTCCGGGAGTCCATTTTCCGGCAGGTCTGCGAAACCATCATTTTGCAACCGTTTACCAATCAACCGCACACCGGCGGGGATGCTGTGTCTCCGTCAGTTTATATGGAACAGGTGGTCGTCGAATCCGGCGAACACCCTAACGATGAAAGGATTCTATCATGACAAACAATCAAAATCAAGACCGGAACAAACTGTTAACCGGCGACGATCTGGAAAAACTCCTCGAACGTAAATTCGAGGCACAATTCAGCGGCTTCGGCAAAGAAAACGAATTCCTCGACGAGTATTTTCATGGCGGGGATGACTCGTCGATTGCTCTTCCGAAAGAAAACCGACGAGAGAGGACGGAGCAAAAAAGAGCGGCGGCTTGTGCGAGCGGCTCGGTGGGTTCCCTTTCAAGGGGGAACCGAGACGCTTGCGCAAGCCAAAACGCCGATTGCTTCCCCCCGCTCACTAATAGGGGGGTTTTGACGTACCAAGAGCCGACCACCGAATCCATTGCCCTCAAACTTGGCGGC
>Ga0082212_10007270_pt1 | contig 14686 bp, 13 predicted proteins | sample TergutNt197P3_FD_71548 | JGI IMG/M metagenome (GOLD analysis project Ga0082212, IMG submission 71548) | Neocapritermes taracua P3 segment gut microbial communities from Petit-Saut dam, French Guiana - Nt197 P3 | ecosystem: Host-associated > Arthropoda: Insects > Digestive system > Gut ... | reverse complement strand
CCCGCGTTTTCCGCCGCGCTGATACCGTACGGCGTACAGCTTCGCGAACCGACGACGGCGACGACCGCCTCGTCATCGACCATCGGCATACTCCCGCGGACATAAAGAACGACCGGCGGGTCATAGATATTCCTGAGTCTGTCAGGATACAGCGCGTCCTGGAGCGTCAGAACTGTATAGCCCAACCTGTGGCATGACTCCAACGACTTGTTAGCGGGGCCGAGATCCTTGTTTGACAGCACAGATACCTGAGATCTTTTTATACCTTCTGCTGCCGCGTAATCGACCGCTTTTGCCATGTAAACGTTTTCGGGCGTGCGGAAATGGTCGAGCAGCGACCTGGCCGCCGCCGCGCCGACGCCGCTGAGTGACGAAAGCCACACCCAGTATTTAAGTGAGGAAATGACTACACCCCCTTCGCAGGTCTCCGGAGTCATCTGACGGGCTGCTGTGTCAGCCCAAGTGGTCAGTGGTCAGTGGTCAGTGGTCAGCGGCTTCCCACATAAGTATCGCCGCTGCGACCGCGGCGTTCAGGGAGTCGCAGTCAGGTGATATCGGTATCGATATACTCTCGTCACACAACTCCAGGATTTCCTCTGAAAGGCCCTTACCTTCGCTGCCGACCGCGATCACGGTGTTTTTTATGATAACATCGACGGCGCTGCCGGGACCTCCCGGTACTGCTCCGACGAATCTCATGCCGCCTGAGCGCAGTTTCGCGAGTTCTTCCGAAGACATAGAAAATACTTTTTGCCTGAATATTGCCCCCATCGTCGCGCGTATAGTCTTTGGATTATACAGATCCGCGCAGCTTCCGGTCAGGATCACTCCTTTTACTCCAAACGCAAACGCCGTGCGAACTACCGTGCCGACGTTTCCGGGGTCCTGGACTCCGTCAAGTAAAACATAAGTCCCGTCACAACTGTCAAAGCCGCCTGAAGGCGGCATTTTTACCGTGAACAGAGTGTCCCGGGCGTTTTTCAGCGTAGATATCGAATTGATGACGCCTGAATCTGTGAAATATACGGACGTATCCACAGGAAGCGGGAACGGCAAATGGGACGAAGCGAGTACGTTTGTTATATCGGCGCCGGCTGTAACGGCTTCCTCGAGAAGCTTAAGGCCATCGCACAGGAATTCCCTGCGCTCTTCCCGGTAACTCCGGCTGGCGCCAAGATTTTTCATGTGAACGCACAGCGGATTGCGCCTGCTTGTGATCTTTTCCATTATTCTCCTTAGCGGCCCGTGTTCCTAATTCCTAACTCCTAATTCCTAACTCCTAATTCCTAACTCCTAATTCCTAACTACTCGACCGGTTTCATTGTCGGAAACAGTAATACATCCCTTATGGACGAGTTATCGGTGAGCATCATTACGCAGCGGTCTATGCCGACGCCCAAACCGCCTGTCGGCGGCATAGCATACTCGAGGGCGTTTATATAGTCGTCGTCCATCATACACGCCTCAAGATCGCCGGCGCTGCGAAGCGCTACCTGTCGCGCAAACCTTTGCTTCTGATCTATCGGATCGTTGAGTTCACTGTAGCCGTTGCCCATCTCACTGCCGCATATGAAGAGTTCAAAACGCTCTGTGAGCCGGGGATCCGACGGCTTCTTCTTGGAAAGCGGGGAAACCTCGACAGGATGATCCGTTATAAATACCGGTTGGATCAGCGTGTCCTCGACTCTCTGGTCAAAACACTCGTACAGGAGGCCTCCCCACGTGGGCTGTTTTCCGTCCGGCATTTTGACCCCGACTCCCGCCGCCGCCTTTACCGCGCTTTCAGTATCAGTTATGCCTATGAAATCAATGCCGGTGTGCTTTTTTACCATCTCCGCCATCGATACCCGGGGCCAGCCCGGCGCAAGATCGATTTCATGTCCCTGCCACGCCAGCTTGTGGCTTCCGAGAATATCCACTGCCGCCGATGACAGCAAATCTTCCAGCAGATCCATGATCGCGTTGTAATCCGAGTATGCCTCATAGAGTTCGACCATCGTGAATTCCGGGTTGTGCTTCGTGTCCATACCCTCGTTGCGGAATATCCTTCCGATCTCATAGACGCGTTCTATACCGCCCACTATCAGTCTTTTTAAATGAAGTTCCAGAGCGATACGCAGGTACATGTCCAGACCGAGCGTGTTATGGTGGGTTATGAACGGTCTTGCCGTCGCGCCGCCTGATATGGTGCTCAGTACGGGAGTCTCGACTTCCATATATCCGCGCCCGTCGAGAAACGTCCTGACATGCCTGATAAAAGCGCTGCGCGTCTCAAATGTCCTGCGCGTCTCCGGGTTCATGATGAGATCGACGTAGCGCATACGGTATTTCAGTTCCTGATTGGTCAGCCCGTGGTACTTCTCAGGAAGCGGACGGAGTGACTTCGAAAGCAGCGCCAGGCTTTTGCAGTGTATGGACACCTCGCCCATTTTTGTTTTAAAAACGAACCCGTCGACGCCTATTATATCGCCGACGTCAAGTTTCCTGACGTCCGCAAACGCTTCATCACCAATGTCGTTGAGCCTGATATATATCTGTATTTTACCCTTGTCATCCGCTATATCGAGAAATATTGCTTTTCCCATCCCGCGCTTGGCCATTACGCGGCCGGCAACGGCGACTGAGCCGTTTTCCATATCGTCAAAATTTTCACGTATCTGTGATGAATACGCGGTTCTGGCGTATTTCGTGATCTCAAACGGATCGCGCCCTTCATCCTGAAGCATCTTAAGTTTATCCCTGCGGACTTTCAGGATCTCCGAAAGTTCCTGCCCGTCCTCAGAAGGCGGCGCCATGTCTTCAAATGTCATTCTTGTATCCTCTTATATCCTATCCCAACTATACTTCTGCCGGGAGCCGGCTGCTAATCTATATTGAGTATCTCAAACTTCAAAACGCCGGCCGGCGCTTCGATTTCAATGACGTCTCCCTTTTTCCTTTCCATCAGGCCCTTTCCGAAAGGCGAATCGTCGGATATTCTGAACAGTATCGGATCCGCTTCCTGAGAGCCGACAATTTCGTAAACATCTTCGATTTTTGACTCGAGATCCCGAACAGTGACCCTGCTGCCGATCCCAACGCTGTCTGTCTTATCTGACGCGTGTACTATCTCGGCGTTCTCTACCAGATTTTTGATCTCGGCGATTTTCGCGTAAAGCTTGCCCTGCTCCGTCTTAGCCTCGTCAAACTCGCTGTTTTCCGTGATATCCCCAAAGGAGCGCGCTTCCTTTATCTGCTGCGCCACTTCCTTTTCGCGGACAGTTTGGAGAAACACGAGTTCTTCCTTCAGTTCCTGAAGTCTCTCCGCGCTCATCTTATACTTTGCTTCTTTGAACATGACTCTCAATCCTTTCAGGAGCATCCCGGCGGGACCGCCCCGATAACTAAACAAAAAGCCTCTGTCCGCTTGAACACTCTGGACAGAAGTGAGTATTAAAGTGAATTATAAAAGAGATCGCCCCCTTTGTCAATAAAAATCGCGATAATATTAAACCCACATCACGATCCTTGCAGCAGCGCAAGCGCCTGCTGTAACTGCGGATCGTCCTCAATATCCAGCATGCCCGAGAAAAACAGCGACAACTCGTCATCTGAAAGAACGACGGGATAATCCGGAGCCACACCCCCCGCGTCATACAGGCTGACCCTGTTTTTTGTGAGATACTGGCTCGATGAAATATGCAGCGCGCCGCCGCCCGGAAGCTCATAAGTAGTCTGCACCCGGTTTTTACCCGTAGTCTGCTCGCCGACAAGAACAGCGCGGTCATACTCCCTGAGCGTCGCCGCAAAATACTCCGCCGCGCTGTAGGAGTACCTGTCGACAAGAACAACGGCGGGAAAATCCGCAAAATCCGGGCCGGACCTCGTGATATCCTCACGCCCGTCTTTGCCGACCGCGACGAAGATTTCTCCTTCAGGCAGCAGAAAGTCGAGCATATCCGTCAGTTCCTTCAGGCGTCCTCCTCCGTTACCGCGCACGTCATAAACAAACGCGCGCGCGCCCTGCTCTGTCAACGACTCGTGCGCGGAAATAAAACTCTGCGCCGCGCCCCTGTCAAAATCAGACAGCGCGATATACCCTATGCCGTCGTCAAGCATCTCAAATGACACAGGATCGACGAAAATGTAGCTGTAAACCGCATCGAGTTCCTCCGCAGCCCCGTCGGCATGTAAAACCGTCAGCCTGACAGTATCCCCGATCTTTCTGGCAAGGCGGGCCTTCATGTCGTTCAGGCCGAGACCCTTCATATCCTCGCCGTCTATACCCGTTATCGTGTCGCCCGCAACGATCCCGGCAGCCTCAGCCGGTGAGTTCCGGTAGACAAACGTGACCAGCATGCCCCCGCGCTCATCGTCTGCAACGACGCCAACGCCTATGCCCGCGTAACTGTTGTTGACATTATCCAGAAACGAAGCGTACTCAAGAGGCGTCATATAGTAAGACCATCTGTCGCCCAGGGAATCGACGGCCGCGCGCATTGCCGCGGCGGACACATCGCTTTCCACGAGTTGGCCGATATACACTTTATCCATCGTATCAAGCAGCGCCGCATACTCGCGGACAGCGAAATACCTGCCGTCAAAAACACCGAGTTGACCGCAAATAACAAAAAACACTATCAGACACGCCAACGCCAGCGCAGCGAGCGCCAGCGTTAGTATTCTTCTCAGTGTAACTCTCTTTTGCATAGGCGGCATGTCCCGGTCACAGATAGCGTTCCGGATTCACTTTTTGACCGTTGACAGAAACTTCAAAATGCAAATGCGGGCCTGTTGAAACTCCCGTCGAACCGACAAGCCCTATGACCTGGCCTTTCTGCACCTCGACGCCCTCGCTGACTCTGCGCGAACTCAGGTGGGCGTACAGCGTCGTCATGCCGTTTCCGTGGCTTATCACGATATAGTTACCGTATGACGCGTTGTACGCGGAAGTTATGACCCAGCCCCTGTCGGCTGCCAGTACATTTGTTCCGTGGTCAACGCCTATATCTATGCCGGAATGAAATCTGTAGACCTTAAATACAGGGTGCAGTCTCGTGCCAAATCCGCTTGTAATATAACCGCCCGCTCCTGCCGGCCACCTGAGATCACCGGTGCCCCTGACTCTGTTGGCTTCCGCAAGCTGCCTTTTCTCTTCTTCCCTTCTGAGCGCTTCGACTTTTTCGTTGATCTCGTTTTGGATCCTTCTCGCTTCCGCGTCGACCTCCAGATACAGCGCGTTCTCAGTCTCGAGCGACGCCTCTATTTGAGCGATAAGATCATTAGCTTCAAACATCTGCATCGACAGTTCAACCGAAAGCGCCTCGCGTTGTTCGCGTTCAACTTCGGTCTCCGACTTTATGACCTCAAGGGCCTCCTTCGCGGCTTCAGTCTCATTTCTGGCGTCGATCAGATTATAATAAAGCATTTCATCCGCCCGCATTATATCGTTCACGAAATCGAGCCGGGCGAGCATGTCTGAAAAACCGGTCGAATCAAACAGGATCTCAAGATATGAGATCACGCCGTTTTCCTCCATATCCCGCACCCTGTTTTTGTAACGCTGGAGTTGGATGTTCTCCCTGCCTTGCGCCGCAAGGACTTCTACTTCTTTTTCAGCTATGAGTATTGTGTAATAATCTATAGTTTCGTTTATATTATCGATCTCCAGGCCTGTCAGCATGATCCTGTCGTCCAGCACCTGCTTCTTAGCGAATTCTGTCATTCTCTCGAATTCTATAGTGTTTATCTTGGACTGGATCTCCTGCTTTCTGCGTTCATACTCCCTTTTCTCTTCGCGAAGCCTGTCGATCTCCTCCTGCGTGGGAACGGCGCCGGCAGTCAGCGACGCTATCGCGGTATAAATAAGGGTCAGCGCCATAAGCACCGCCAGCAATATAGCAATAAACCTTGCAAAACCTCTGTTTTTCATAATAAAAGCACCAACTCCTAAACCTTCAGGTACCTGTTAAGCGCCATACCGCTCCCTCCGACGCCTACGCCGAACCCTATTACAACAAAGACGACGAACATTTGCATTGAAATACCTGAAAAAGGCGCGAGGGTCACAAATCCGGTTTCGATAGCGATCACTCTGGTCGTCACAAGTTCATACAGCGCCCACAGCGCGGCAAAAGCCGCCAGCGACCCTGTTATACCCAGAATGAATCCTTCATATATAAACGGCCACCGGATAAATCCATTGGTCGCGCCGACGACTTTCATAATAGCGATCTCCTCACGGCGCTCAAATGTGGCAAGTTTGATCGTATTGGACATGATGAACAGAGATATGGCGAGCAACACCCCGACTATGACTATCGACACAACGCTGACGACATTCCGCACCGTCACCATCGCCTGCGCTATCGTCAGGTTCGCGTTTACTTTTTTAATGCCGTATACGTCCTTCAGCGCGTCCTGTGTTTCCCCGATGATAGCCACGTCGTCTACATAGACGGCATACCGGTGGCGCAGCCAGTCCGGCTCGACGTCGGAATAACGTTCAGTATCCTCATATCTGCCGATAAAACTGTCAAGCGCATCCTCGCGTGAAATGAATCTGGCGCTCGTAACGTTGGGAGTCCGCCGGATGACCGGTCCAAGCGACTGCGCGTCCTCATCTGACAGATTTTCGTCAACATAGGCAAGAAGTATATTCTCGTCTTCGAGTTCCCCGATAATAGCGTTGATATTGACCGCCAAAAGGACAAAACTCCCCATAATGATCAGGAACGCTGTAATTATGCACACAGAGGCGAAGGACATCAGGCTGTGCGCGAAAATGCTCGTGAAACCTTCTTTTATATAATAACCCATACGATTCCTACTCAACCTCATAATTATAGTACCCGTCCATGCCGTCGCTGATGATCCTTCCGCCGTCTATCGCTATCACGCGTTGGGAAAATCTGTCGACAAGGGGTTTTTCATGCGTCACTACCAGCACCGTCGTGCCGAGCTCGTTTATTTTTTGAAGAAGCATAAGTATCTCAAGGCTGCGCGCCGGGTCGAGATTCCCTGTAGGTTCGTCGGCGATTATAAGAGCCGGATTGTTGACAAGCGCTCTGGCGATCGCCACCCTTTGCTGTTCGCCGCCCGACAGTTCCGGCGGTTTTGCCTTTGCCTTGTATTCCAGTCCCACAAGTTCAAGGACATACGGTACGCGATTGCGAATGTCTTTATTTGACGCGCCGACGACCCGCATGGCAAACGCGACATTCTCATAAACCGTCTTTTTGTCTATAAGCCGGAAATCCTGATAGATCACTCCGATAGTCCGCCGGAGATACGGCATCCTGCGCATTCTTATCCTGTCCATATCGTAACCGTTGACCACGATATTCCCGTCTGTCGGCGCGATCTCGCCGTTGAGTAATTTCATGATCGTTGATTTACCGGAGCCGGACGGGCCGACAAGGAAAGCAAACTCGCCCTTTTCAAGAGCAAAAGTAACGCCTTTAAGCGCCTTGGTGCCATTTGCATAAACTTTGAAAACATCGGTCATTTTGATCATCAGTATTTTGACTCCTGTGAGAGCAGATACTTTTTCACCATAAGAGCGACTTTAAAGATAATAGCATGGTCAAACTCGCGCAGATCAAGTCCTGTGATTTTTTTGATTTTTTCAAGCCTGTAAACAAGCGTGTTTCTGTGTACAAACAATTTTCTCGACGTTTCCGACACATTGAGGCTGTTTTCGAAAAACTTGTCTATCGTAAAAAGTGTCTCCTGGTCAAGCGCTTCGATCGGGTTCCTCTTGAAAACCTCAGACAGAAAAATTTCGCACAGTGTAGTCGGCAACTGGTAAATCAGCCTTCCGATCCCCAGGCTCTCGTAGCTTATTATAGTTTTTTCCGCGTCGAAAACCTTGCCTATTTCTATGGCTACCAGCGCTTCCTTATATCTGTCGGCCAGTTCCCGGAGATGTTTCGCCGTGGTTCCGATGCCTATCACCGTCCGGACCGAGAGTTCCGTATCAAGTTTCTGCTGGATCATTTTGGCAAGGTTGAGCAGATATTTCAGATCTCCTGAAGCCGGCATTTCTTTTATCAGCGCGACGTCAGTGTCGCTGACAGATATGATAAAGTCGTGCTGCTTGTCGGGGAACGAGTCCTGCAGCATGTCGACGGCGGTCATGTCCATGGCTTCGCTGTTCCTGATAACAAGAACTCCTCTCGTCACTTCGGAAGCGAAACGAAGTTCTTTTGCCCGCACGAATATGTCGCCCGGAAGAATATTTTCCGATACTATGTTTTTCACAAAGGCGCGCTTATCGTTGTTTTCCTCATAATATATACTTGCTTCGTTTATCGCTATGGCTGCCATGATGCATATCGTTTTTGCCGTATCGTCCTCTCCTTCGACAAAAACGCAGTACTCATCGCTTGCGCCGGCGCCAAGCGCAATATATATCCTTCCGTTGAGAGTGGCGGTTTTACCGGCGCTTTCATCAAAAAGCAGCTGCTCGGCGCCGATATTTGACCCTATAAGCGATAAATCGCTGCTCGCGATAACTGTCCTGTCCGGGTCGACTACGCCTATAGTCCTGTTTGTGGCGTCTTTCATCTGGATAATTACCCTCTGGAATATCCTGCTTGACACTGTGCAGCCCTCCCCCGGTCGTTTGTCGTTTTTGACTAAACTCATTGTTGGAATTGTACACCAAAGTCAGGAAAATTACAATAGTAAATTCGTAACTTTCTGTAAATATTTTGCGAAATGTTGAAATTTTTCAATCTTTTTACCACAAGATATTGCTTTTTTGTAATAAACAGTCAGATTTTAGACACAAAATGTTGACCATACGGCTTCCCGGCTGAGCGTGAATAGTAGCCATCCGGACGTTTCCCGGCTCTCCGTGTTTATCAACAAATAACCAGGGCGGCCTTCCGGCCGCCCATAGGTCTTTTACGTTTTACATCGCGAAGCTATTACTCGTTTATCCCGATAACGACGCCGGAACCGACGGTACGGCCGCCCTCACGGATCGCGAAGCGGAGCCCCTGCTCGATTGCTATAGGGGTAATAAGTTCAACATCGATTTCAATGTTATCCCCGGGCATACACATCTCTACGCCTGCCGGAAGATTGATGACCCCTGTAACGTCCGTTGTACGGAAGTAAAACTGCGGGCGATAGTTGTTGAAAAACGGCGTGTGACGCCCGCCCTCGTCCTTGGTCAGCACATAGACCTGACCTCTGAATTTCGTGAGAGGTTTGATACTTCCCGGCTTAGCCAGAACCTGGCCTCTCCAGATCTCGTTTCTCGCAACGCCGCGCAGGAGAGTACCGATGTTGTCCCCGGCCTCTGCATAGTCAAGGAGCTTTCTGAACATCTCGATACCGGTGACTGTCGTCTCGCGCGGTTCGTCCATAAGCCCAACTATCTGGACTTTTTCATTCATGTTTATCTTACCGCGTTCGACGCGGCCCGTGGCAACGGTCCCGCGCCCCGTAATAGTCATCGTATCCTCGACCGGCATCAGGAACGGAAGGTCCGACTTGCGTTCCGGAGTCGGTATATACTCGTCTACCGCATCCATTAGTTCTTTGATACAGACATACTCGGGAGCGTCTATATCATTAGACTCGGACTCCAGCGCGTCGCGGGCGCTGCCCTTTATGATCGGGATATCGTCGCCGGGGAACTCATACTTTGACAGAAGTTCGCGGACTTCCATTTCGACGAGCTCGATCAGTTCTTCGTCGTCTACCTGATCCGCCTTGTTCAGGAACACGACTATGGCGGGGACGCCGACCTGACGCGCCAGAAGAATATGCTCCCGCGTCTGGGCCATGGGGCCGTCAGCCGCTGAAATAACAAGGATCGAGCCGTCCATCTGCGCGGCGCCTGTGATCATGTTTTTGATATAGTCGGCGTGGCCCGGGCAGTCGACGTGGGCGTAGTGCCTCGCGTCGGTCTCGTATTCGACGTGCGCCGTATTTATGGTGATACCGCGCTCACGTTCTTCGGGGGCTTTATCGATCGAGTCGTAAGCCTCGAACTTAGCCTTGCCCTGATAACTCAAATACTTCGTGATAGCTGCCGTCAGAGTCGTCTTTCCGTGGTCGACGTGGCCTATCGTCCCGATGTTGACATGCGGTTTGGTTCTTTCAAACTTTTGCTTTGCCATATTACTTATCCTCCTTATGTTCTATTGAAACAAGCCTCAATAATTCAATTAGATCATTTATTTCTATATAGCCGCGAGCAATTATATAGTATTACTCTAAGAAATGCAACAACTTTATTATTACAGTTTCATTGCGCCATTCCGGACAGTTACTGCAGATATCCGGCGCCTGATTGACCGTAGTCAATTGTCCATTGTCAATTGTCAACTGACGTCACCATCGCCCGCCGCCTGTGATTTCGTCCTGAAGCGACTTCGGCAGTTCGACATAGTGGTTGGGTTCCATTGCGAAGTTGCCCCTCCCCTGCGTATATGAGCGCAGTACCGTAGCATATCCGAACATCGTTGACAGCGGAACGAGCGCCCCTATCTCTGTGGCGCCGTATTTTTGCTCCATGCCGGTTATCTGTCCCCGTCTTGAATTCAAGTCTCCCATAACGTCGCCGGTGTAATCCTCCGGCACGGTAACGACTACTTTCATTATCGGCTCGAGAAGCACCGGGTCCGCCTTCAGCATAGCTTCCTTAAAAGCCATACTGCCGGCTATCTTAAACGCAAGATCCGAAGAATCGACTTCGTGGAAAGAGCCGTCGTATAATGTGACTTTTACGTCGACCACCTGATAGCCCGCCAGAACGCCCGCAGTCATCGCCCCGCGGATACCCTGATCTATCGACGGGATAAACTCCTTTGGTATAGCTCCTCCGGTGATTTTATCAATAAACTCATAGCCCTTGCCTGATTCGTTCGGTTCCAGGATGATCTTGACATGCCCGTATTGGCCCCTGCCGCCTGTCTGTCGTACATTTCTCACATCGACATTCGCTGTTTTGCGAATCGTCTCTTTGTACGAAACCTGCGGCTTCCCGACGTTTGCCTCGACCTTGAAATCGCGCAGCAGCCTGTCGACAATGATTTCCAGGTGGAGTTCGCCCATACCGGCTATTATTGTCTGGCCTGTCTCTTCGTCGGAATATGTCTTGAACGTGGGGTCTTCCTCGGTCAGCTTTGACAGCGCGACCGCCATTTTCTCCTGCCCTGCCTTCGTCTTGGGTTCAATAGCGACCCTTATGACCGGTTCGGGAAACTCCATCGATTCCAGAATGATCTGTTTTTTCTCATCACAGAGCGTGTCGCCTGTCGTCGTATCCTTGAGTCCGACGGCGGCAGCGATATCCCCCGTGTACGCAGCTTCTATGTCTTCCCGGTGATTAGCGTGCATTTGCAGGATCCGGCCGAGCCGCTCCCTTTTGCCTTTCGTGGAGTTGTATACCATCGAACCGGTCTGCGCGCATCCTGAATAAACCCGGAAAAATGAAAGTCTGCCGACGAACGGATCGCTCATGATCTTGAAAGCCAGAGCCGAAAATGGCGCTTCGTCCGACGGAGGCCTGCTCTCATCCTTGCCTGTATAGGGGTTGCCCCCCACAATGCCGGGAATATCCGTCGGCGACGGCAAGTAATCCACTATCGCGTCCAGCAGAAGCTGAATGCCTTTGTTCCTGTACGACGTTCCGCACACGACCGGGATCATTTCGACCGACAGCGTCGCTTTCCTGATAGCCGCCTTGAGCGCTTCTACGGAGACTTCGCCGCCTTCAAGATAACTCTCCATGATTCCGTCGTCGAAATCAGAGACGGTTTCAATGAGTTTTCCTCGGTATTCCACGGCCATGTCCAGCATGTCTTCGGGTATTTCCTCGACACGCATGTCCTGCCCCAGATCGTCATAGTAGACGCTCGCGTTCATATGTACAAGGTCTACCATGCCCCTGAAGGATGCCTCAACACCGATCGGCAGCTGGATAGGTACGGCATTGGCTTTCAGCCTGTCGTGGAGCATTTTGATCACATTATGAAAATCCGCGCCCACGATATCCATTTTATTGATATATACCAGTCTCGGAACCCGGTAGTGGTCGGCCTGGCGCCAGACTGTTTCCGTCTGCGGCTCCACGCCGCCTTTGGCGCACATGACAGCCACCGATCCGTCAAGGACGCGCAGCGACCTCTCGACCTCGACTGTAAAGTCAACGTGACCGGGAGTATCTATAATGTTTATCCTGTGATCGTCCCAAAAGCTTGTCGTCGCGGCAGACGTTATCGTTATGCCGCGCTCTTGTTCCTGCGGCATCCAGTCCATGGTCGCCGCGCCTTCGTGCACTTCGCCCAGTTTATATGTGCGACCCGTATAGAACAATATCCGTTCTGTCGTAGTGGTTTTTCCCGCGTCAATATGAGCCATGATGCCAATATTGCGCGTTTTTTCAAGCGGGTGCAGCCTTGGCATATAACTCACATCCCTTCCGGACGTCGGCCGACGCTCTAAAGTGCCGGCGACTCAAACCCCGTCCCCTAACTCATAACTCCTGCGCGCCGTTACGGCGCGTTTACCATCTGTAATGCGCGAAGGCTCTGTTGGAGTCCGCCATCTTATGTGTATCTTCGCGCTTTTTCACCGCCGCGCCTACACTGTTCGAGGCGTCCATTATCTCCCCTGCCAGTCGTTCCTTCATCGTCTTCTCGTTGCGCGCCCTGGCGTAACTTGTGAGCCAGCGCAATCCTAAAGTCTGTCTTCTGTCGGCCCTCACCTCTATCGGCACCTGATATGTAGCGCCGCCGACACGGCGCGCCTTAACTTCCAGCGTGGGCATGATGTTCTCGAGCGCGCTCGTGAATACATCGAGCGGTTCCTTGCCGGTTTTGTCGCCGATTATGGTGAATGCGCCGTAAACGACTTTCTGCGCCACACCTTTTTTGCCATCCAGCATGATACTGTTGATCAGCCTTGTCACCATCACCGAGTTGTAGATCGGATCCGGCAGAACTTCCCTTTTTGGTACATTGCCTCTTCTGGGCATTTCTCTTCCCTCTTTCATTAGAAAATGATTTCACAGGTACTCCGGACCGGCAGGCGCCGTCCGTTTTCAGCCCGCCTTTCGGCTTACGCCGAATTAGGAATTGAGAATTGAGAACTGAGAATCAGTAATCCCGAGAATTTCGTCTCTCATGTCACTAACGATCAAAGGCGTTCAATTCATTTTTTCAATTCATAATTATGGCATGGACTGTTTGCAGTTAATTGACAGATGTATATTTTTAGCGCCTGAAAACTTCTTTCATAACGACAATATCCGTAACCAAGCTAAATACTCATCTCTCAATTCTCAACTCTCAATTCTATTTGGCTTTACTGGTCTTCGGTCTCTTCGCGCCGTACTTTGAACGGGCCTGCACCCTGTCGGCGACCCCTTGCGTATCAAGGGTACCCCGGATGATGTGGTACCGCACGCCGGGCAGATCCTTAACGCGCCCGCCGCGTATCATCACCACTGAGTGCTCTTGCAGGTTATGCCCGACTCCTGGAATATACGCCGTTACCTCATGGCCGTTGGTCAGCCTTATACGGGCGATTTTTCGCAGCGCCGAGTTAGGTTTTTTGGGCGTCGCTGTCCTGACCGCCGTACAAACTCCGCGTTTTTGAGGTGACGAAAGGTTTGTTTCCTTGTTTTTCAAGGTGTTCAATCCCTTTTGCATCGCGGGAGAAGTCGACTTGTACGCCTGGGTCGTCCTGCCTTTTCTGACCAGTTGATTGAATGTCGGCATCTTATTCCTCCTTTCTTTGTTATTCAAATTGCCGCGAATGCGTATTTTAACACATCAAGCGCAAATCGTCAACGAAAATAAATCAGACTCCACATTCCACACTTACAACGCGTTCCCCGACCCGATCAGCACCGACAGATCGACGTCGTCGTCTACGTCGTCAAAATCGAAGTCCGAAACCTCAGAGAACGAACCTGCAGGCTTTTCGATATCGCTGTCAAACTTACGGTATATAGACAGGCCGCTGCCGGCCGGTACCAGCTTGCCTATGATGACGTTTTCCTTCAGGCCGATCAGCCTGTCGACCTTGCCCTTTATTGCAGCCTCGGTCAGCACCTTCGTCGTCTCCTGGAACGACGCGGCAGAAAGGAACGACTCAGTTGCCAGCGAGGCTTTCGTGATCCCCATGAGCAGCGGCGTCACTTCAGCCCTCTGTAAGTCAGCCTCCCCGGCTTCGACTCTCTCGCTTATCAGGTTGTTGGCCTGCCTGTAGTCGATCAAATCGACAGTCGTGCCGGACAGCAGATTAGTGTCTCCGCCGTCTTCCACCTTGACTTTTCTCATCATTTGACGGACTATGACCTCTATGTGCTTATCGTTGATATCGACGCCCTGCTGCCGGTAAACTTTCTGCACCTCGGTTATCAGGTAGACCTGCGCGGCAGCCTTTCCAAGTATCCGCATTACGTCGTGCGGGTTCAGCGCGCCGTCGGTCAGCCTGTCCCCCGCTTTCACTATGTCGCCTGACCGCACCCTTATTCCTGCGGAATACGGCGTTTGGAAAACTTGCACGTAGTCCTGTGGTTCGCTGAGCCAGTCTGAAGGTCTGTAATTTTTCAATTTTAATTTTAACGTTATATACAATTAATGACAAATGCAATGAAAAGATTTATACCGGGGGGGGGAGTCAACCAACAATTTGAATTAGGCTTTTTTTGTCCTAACTTGAATAGGCTGAGGAATTT
>Ga0082212_10007269_pt1 | contig 14687 bp, 15 predicted proteins | sample TergutNt197P3_FD_71548 | JGI IMG/M metagenome (GOLD analysis project Ga0082212, IMG submission 71548) | Neocapritermes taracua P3 segment gut microbial communities from Petit-Saut dam, French Guiana - Nt197 P3 | ecosystem: Host-associated > Arthropoda: Insects > Digestive system > Gut ... | reverse complement strand
ATCAGCAAATAATAATCCCGCTTAAGCCGGTTGGATAATTCGGGTTTAAGAATTCAGCCACTCCTTTGCTTGTTCCCAAGATTCAAAGGAGTGGTATTCATCATCGGCAGGCGGTTTACCGAGCGGTTCGGCGATTATGTCGTCAATAGGGAGCCGCCGCTGTATAACCGACTGTGTAAGAAACAGATTGACTGCCGACGAGAGCGACATACCCATGCTTTTATAAAGCGCGTCAGCTTCTTTTTTAATGCGGGAATCGATACGGATATTGTAAGTTGTGTTACCGGACACTTTTTATCACCTCGCTGTTAACAGACCATGTTCACATGGTATAATGCGTCATCTTTCGCGGTTTCCGCGCATGCGGAGAGCGAAAGGACAATAATAAGCGTATAATGACCGCCTTGCGGTTATTATACCGCAAATGCACCGCATTATAAATAATTATTTGTTATTTCCTCTCGGGTGGCACGCCGCGCCGCATTTTTTTCAATTCAGCAAGCGTAATTCTCCGCTTTTTTCGCGAGCTGTTCTATTTGCCGGGTTATGTCGGGGTCGAGCGCGTCTGTCCATCTCTGCGGCACTGCCTCCGCGCCGTATAAAGCCCCGGCGAGACCCCCGGCGATAGCGCCAATGGTGTCGGCGTCGCCGCCGAGGTTCACGGCCCTTATCAACGCGTCCTCGAAGCAGCTTGTGTCCGTCACGGCATTCACGGCGCACATGAGACTGTTCGGAGCGTATCCGTCGGGTTCCGGGTCGTTTCCGCCTGTCAGTCTCCGCACGGGTTCCATGTAATGCCTGATCCGCTCCCTGAGCCGTTCCGGCGCTGCCTCCCGCCTTGCGATAATGTCCTCGACCGCAATGGTATAAACCGTTACCGCGAGGTGGCTGTGCCTGTGTATATGCGTCATATGCGCGATTTGTCCCGCGATCGCCGGGGCTTCCGCTCCGTACCAGAGTGCCGGGAATATCGTTCTCATAAGCGCCCCGTTACCCGCTGTTCTGCCTCCCTTTTCTTTATGAACGCGCTGCGCCGCCCTGTACCAGTCCCTGTAGTTTTCAGCGCCTCTTTCTTTTGCGGCGGCAATCGCGGCCCGGCAGCAGTCTCCCATATCTTTCGGCCCGCTGTCGTACCAAGCGATGAAACGCCGCCCGATGGCAGGTATCGGGTTGAAGTGGCTTTCCACTATGCCTTCGGCCACGGCAAGCGTCATCTCGGTATCGTCCGTGATTTCGCCCGGCACGACGTTCAGCCAACCGCCGCCTATCATATCGCGCACCTCGCCGCCGTGCCGCTTTTTTATTTCCTCAGCGCTCAGAAACTCAAGCGGAGCGCCGAGGGCGTCGCCAACGGCCACGCCGAGCAATGCCCCGAGAAATCTGTCATTTTTTTCGCTCAATGTTTTATCCCCTTCGGCTGCCGTACATTCCCGCTGTTTTTACCGGCTGTCGCTCAGTCCCAGCATTCGCTCAAATTTATCTTTCGTTTCCGGGTGTACCAGCCATCCGCTTCGTTTTGAAAGGTAGTATCCTTTCGCGGAGGTCACTCCTCCGTATGCTTTAGCCGCGCCGACCATATCGCAGTACATCTCTTTGATATACTTATCTGGCATCGGCACGGGAGTCCACTTTACAGCGCCGTTTTTATCCGTCCCGCCGTTGTCGAGCCAATACTGCCAATGATGCTTGTTTTTGCTTTTATGATTGAGCCACGCACGGGAATAACCGACCGTTTCACGCTCGGCCTCTATCGGAGAACGATTGCCCTGAAAGTATCGGGCGGACGGTATGAATTCCGCCGGGCTGAATTTACTCAGATCATGAGTGAGCCCTCGCAAAGGGATGCCCATTTTACAGCACTCGATAAATACATACCATTTGTGCTTAAGGATCGTCTTAAAATGCCCCCAACACCCGGTCATTTGCCTTGTTCCCTTCTTTACCCTGCGTTTTCCGCGAATTTTTTTAATCCGTCGCCCTCAAGCCGGAACACGAGCCAACCTTTCATGAGCTTCGCTCCCATGCTCTCATAGAAGTCTATCGACTTCTTGTTCCAATCCAAACAGCACCAGTCCAGTCTTTCACAGCCCTCCGCGGCCGCCGTTTCGGCGACGGCGCGAAACATCGCCTTGCCGCAGCCTTTACCTCTGTGTTCCTTGACCACGAACAGGTCTTCAAGATAAAGACAGGCTTTGCCGAGAAAGGTGGAGAAATTCCGAAAAAAAATCGCGTAGGCGACGATTTCGCCGTTTACTTCTCCGAGGAGCGCTTCCGCTTCCTTTTTCACAAACAGCGAATCGGCGAGCGTTTCCTTTGTTGCGCTCACTTCCTCGTTCAGTTCCTCATATGTTGCCAGACATTTGATAAGACGCAGTATATCGGCGCAGTCGCCGACACCTGCGCGGCGTATTTTAAAATCCGGTATCCCGGCGTTAAACACGATCTCACGCATATGATATACCTCTTTTAATAATGATTATCATGCATAAATCTGCGGTATACTTTTTGTTCTCAGGTTTACACTTTTTATAACTTCGGTTAAATGCCGTTTGCAGTCAAAAAATCGTCAAGCAAATTCACGCATACTTTCTTCCTGTAATCGGATGATACCCTGCCGCTGATCGGCACGACAGCGTCACAATAGGCTTTAAGGAAATCGGATTTGAGTGCCGACGCTTCCTTGAGCGTTTTTCCGATCAGCGTTTTTTCAATATCTTTAAACCGCAAAACCGTTTCCGCGACGGCGCCGAAAGCGGCCGAGATACCGGTTATTTTGCCTTCATAAGTTCGAAAGACCCCGGCGAAGGACACGCGGGAGACGGCAAGCGCGGCTCTCGCGCCGACTTTTTTGAAATATCCGTTTTCAAGCCCGGTTTTGGGAAGCAGTATTTCGACTATGAGTTCGTCCGGCGAAATATCAGTTCGCTTTCGGCTTTTAAAAAACATATCCGCGTCAACGATACGTTCTTTTCGGGCTGAGACAATGCGCAGCTTGGCGTCGCAGGCGTATTCGACCGGGACCGTGTCGGCCTTTGCGCTCCCGTTAGCGATATTGCCGCCCATGGTTCCCAGATTGCGGATGGCCGGCGCTCCTATTTCGGCAACGGCTTCGCGCATTATGCGCGGCACAAGCGGATTTTTCAGCACCTCTGAAAAAGTGCATGCCGCGCCTATCCGGATAAAGCTGCCGTCGTCTTCCGTTTTACGCATTTCCGGTATATTGCAGATAAAAATAAAATCTTTATTTTCGGGGTCGCCGGTCATGATATCTGTGCCTCCCGCGTAAGGGATAAGTCTTTCGGAGGCAAGCATATCGAGGGCTTCTTTCAGCGACGCCGGATATTTTTGTCCTGCCACAGTCCTCTCCCCTCCTTCGCGGCGACGCCGACGGCGTTTACTATCGCGTTGTATCCGGTACAGCGGCATAGATTTCCGGATATCCCTGTCCTGATCTCTTCCTCTGACGGGTCAGGGTCCTCCGAGAGTATGCATTCGGCGGCAAGCACCATGCCGGGAGTGCAAAAGCCGCACTGCACGGCCCCGGTTTCGGCAAAAGCTCTTTGCAAGACGTCAAAGCGCTTTGTCTCGGAATAACCTTCGATGGTAACGATCTCCGTTTGAGCAACGCGCCCCATCGCCGCCATGCACGAATTAATCAAAAGGCCGTCCATTATGACCGAACACGCGCCGCATTCGCCTTCCATGCAGCCGCATTTGACGCCCGTGAGTCCGTATTCGTCGCGCAGGACGGTCAATAATCTTGCCGTCGGCGGGCCGTTATATACTGTTTTTTTACCGTTTAGCGTAAATTCGATCATTTTTCCGCCTCCTTACCGGCGCGCAGAACATCTTCCGCCGAGAAAGGCAGCTTGTATATTTTCACGCCGAGCGCTTGTTCCGCGGCCTGAACAAAAGCGCTCGGGACTCCGACAAGCGGCAGTTCGCCCGCGCCTTTGGCTCCGAAAGGACCGTTCGGATACTCTGTTATATGCAAGTCAACACTCAGATCGGGAACGTCGGCGGCGCATGGGATGATATAGTCGGCAAACCCGTTGTTTCGAATACGCCCGTTTGCGTCGCAGGCCATCTGTTCAGTCGAGGCGTAACCTATTCCCTGCAACAGCCCGCCCTCCATCTGACCTTTCACGATATTTAAGTCTATAGGCGTACCCACGTCATATGTTCCCCAAGCGCCCGTCACCTTCGTTTGACCGGTCAACACGTCGATTTCGACTTCAACGGCGTTTACCGCCCAAGCGTAAGTCGGATACGCGTCGCCCTCGAATTTGTCGATATCAAAAGGAATGACAAATTCCGGTTCCTTATATCGCTCCTCAATTTCAATTTCTTTGCCGCCTGTCGATTCTTCCCGCAGTCTCACAGCGGCGCGGCGGAGCATTTCACCCACTACCATTATGCTTCGGGAAGCTACGGTCGGCCCTGAATCCGGCACGCGGCCGGTGTCCGGATTTTCAAATATCACCTCGGCCGGCTCAATGCCGAGCTCATGGGCCACGATTTTTGAAAATGTGGTTTTCACACCTTGCCCCATATCGGAATTTGAAGCTAATATTTCCACTCTGCCGTCGGGATATTTGCGCAGTTTTACGACCGCCTTGATAAAATCCTTTTCTCCGGAGCCTGTAAATCCCATACCGTGGAACACCGCGGACATACCTATGCCGCGCCGGTATCTGCCCGTCTGCGGTTTGTTGTATTCCTCGCGCTTTTTCCGAAAACCGGAGGCTTTATCCGTCTTTTCAACCATTTCGGGTATGGGCACCGGAAAGTGGTATATCCCGCCCGTTGAGGTGGACGACCCCTGTTTTGCCGTATTGCGGAGTTTGAATTCCAACGGATCCTCCCCCGTGACTATCGCCAGATGATCCATGATCATTTCAACGGCGAAAAAAACCTGCGGAGCGCCGAAACCGCGGAAAGCTCCGCACGGCACCGTGTTTGTTTTCACCGCTCTGCCGCGCACTCTGAGGTTTTCGACGTCATACACGCCGGTCGCCGCAATAATGCCGCGCTGCAGCACGACGGCGGACAAGGTGGTATATGCCCCCGCGTTATATATTATATCAGCATCTAAAGCGGTCACTTTGCCGTTTTTTACCGCCGCTTTGTATGTACACAGCGAAGGATGGCGCTTGCCGGTGAATTCCATGTCTTCCCTTCTGTCAAACACAACGCGCACCGGTCTTTGCGTTTTGTTTGCCGCCACCGCGACCTGGCAGCCGAGTATCGAAGGGAAATCCTCCTTGCCTCCGAAGCCACCGCCGGTACAGTCGGTTACAACTCTAACATTGTCCCGCCCCATGACGCGGGTGAGAGCGCCGTGAATGTAATACGGGCACTGGAGCGAGCCGTGAACGAGAATATCTCCGTTTTGCCCCGGCTCTGCCATCATCCCCTGAGTCTCCAAATACGCCTGTTCCTGATATCCGGTCCGAAATGTTTCCTCAAGCACGGTATCGGCCTCTGAAAATGCTTTCTCAACGTCGCCCTTGCCGTAATTATACTCAAAAAAAACCGTATCGGATTCGCCGACGTCAAAGACAGGCGTCAGTTCTTCATATTCGACGTCGATCGAATCCCGTATCCGGATAACGGTTTTTTCATCCGGGCCGGCTGTCATTAGTATCGGGTCTCCGACAAACTCGACCTCACAGTCCGCAAAAACCGGCGTGTCGTCTTTTACGATATGCACTCTGTTCTCACCCGGCACGTCGTTTTTGTCGATGATATAATATCCGTCCGGAAGCTCCGGGATGGTTATATTTCTTATCTTCGCCCTCGCCTTTGAGGAGCGCAGCAGCTTGCCGACAAGCATTCCGTCGGCGCCGCAGTCCGCGACATAGGCCGCTTTTCCCGAGATTTTCGGGGCGTGATCCGTTTTTGTCACGGATCGGCTGACTGCTTTCATGGCTTTACTCCTTTCGCGTTTCATTTTTATTGCAAACCGGAAACTTTTACGCTATTCTGTCAGTAAAACCGGCACACAAAATATTATGTACTTCCGGCATATTTTTGTCAACATACTGGAGGCGGCGTTATGGCTGTTTTTACGGTCAACGGCAAGCAAGTCGAAACCTGCGGCGATAAAAAGCTGCTTTATTTCCTGCGCGAAGACTTGGGTCTTACTTCCTGTAAAGACGGCTGTTCCGAAGGGGCTTGCGGTACTTGTTCGGTGCTTGTCGACGGAAAAAAAGTAAACGCATGCATTCCGCCGATCAGCAGTCTCGGCGGAAAACATGTGCTTACGGTCGAGGGCCTCTCAAAACGAGAGAGAGAGATTTTTGTCCGGTGTTTCGGGGATGCGGGAGCCGTGCAGTGCGGCTTTTGTATACCCGGAATGGTCATCTGCGCCAAGGGACTCTTGGACAATAACCCGGATCCGACGCGCAGAGAAGTCAAAGCCGCGATAAGAGGGAATCTGTGCCGCTGCACGGGATATAAAAAAATCGAGGAAGCCATACTCTCGGCCGCCGCTTATTTCAGGGAAAACCGGCCTGTTCCTCCGAAACCCGAAAGGGTTACGGTGAACATGTATTATCCGCGGACGGATACCGAAGAGAAGGTGCTCGGCTTCGGCAAATATGCCGACGACCTCGAGATCCCGGGTATGATATACGCGAAGGCGCTGCGCTCAAAGTATCCGCGCGCCCGGGTCAATTCAATAGATATAAGTAAAGCCGAAAAACATCCGGACTGCGTTAAAATACTGACAGCCGAGGACGTTCCTTACAACAAAACGGGCCATGTGATCGACGATTGGGACGTCATGATCCGCGCGGGGGAGACGACCCGGTATGTAGGCGACGCTTTGGCGCTGGTCGCCTCCGTAAAAAGCGAAACATTGGACGAAATACTCTCTCTCATTGAGACGGACTATACCGAATACGAGCCTGTTACTAACCCTCTCGACGCTTTAAAAGCGGACGCGCCGCTTATCCATCCCGGCGGCAATATACTGAAAAAAGAAGTGTTAAGGCGCGGAAACGCGGATGAGGCGATCAAAAACTCCAAATACTCCGTCACGAGAAAATATAAAACGCCTTTTACCGATCACGCTTTTTCGGAACCGGAATGCTGCGTTGCCGTGCCCGAGGAAAACGACGGATTGCGGCTTTATACCGGAGGTCAGTCGGTGTACGACGAACGGCGCGAGATCGCGAAAATGCTGATGATACCGGAGGAAAAGGTACGCAGTACTTCCATGCTTGTCGGCGGCGGCTTCGGGGGCAAGGAGGATATGAGCGTGCAGCATCACGCGGCGCTCATGGCATGGCATACGAAAAAACCGGTGAAAGTGAAATTCTCCCGCGGGGAAAGCCTTGTTTGCCACACCAAACGCCACGCGACGGAAACGGAATTCACAACAGCCTGCGACGAACACGGTAATCTGACCGCGATGAAAGCGGTGATAATCGCCGACACCGGCGCGTACGCCTCGCTCGGCGGCCCCGTGCTGCAGCGCGCCTGCACCCATGCCGCGGGTCCCTATAACTGCCGGAATATCGATATACTCGGAATTGCAGTATATACGAACAATGTCGTCGGCGGCGCCTTTCGCGGTTTCGGCGTGACCCAAAGCTGTTTCGCAACTGAAAATAACATTAACCTGCTCGCCGAAGCGGTCGGTATATCGCCGTGGGAGTTTCGGTATAAAAACGCCGTGCGGCCCGGCCAAGTTTTGCCCAACGGTCAAATCGTCGACCCGAACTGCGCCATGGCCGAGTGTCTTGAGGCCGTTAAGGAGGTCTATGAAAAAAATCCTTACTCCGGAATCGCCTGCGCGTTCAAAAACAGCGGCACCGGCGTCGGAACGAAGGATACCGGCCGCTGTCTCTTATCGGTGGAAAACTCAAAAATCCGGCTTCGCACGTCGGCGGCCTGTATGGGACAGGGGATCGCGACCATGTGCCTGCACATGCTGTGCCGGGAAACGGGTCTCGATCCCGCTTCTATCGTCATCGAGCGCCCGGATACGGAAAGAACGCCGGATTCCGGCACCTCCACCGCTTCCAGGCAAACCGTTTTGACGGGAGAGGCCGTAATAAGGGCGGGCAAAAAGCTGATGGCGGAGCTTGGGGCGGGCAAGACCCTCGAGGAGTTGGAAGGCTGTGAGTTTTACGGCGAATTTTCCGCCGTGACAGACCCCATGGGGACTGCGAAGGAAAATCCCGTGAGCCATATAAGCTACAGCTACGCGGCGCAGGTCGCAGTTTTGGACGACGCCGGGAAACTCTCAAAAGTGACAGCGGCTTATGACATCGGCACACCTGTAAATATAAGGGCCGCCGAAGGCCAGATAGAGGGCGGGATCGTAATGGGTCTCGGATACGCGCTCACGGAAGATTTTCCGATTGAGGGCGGACGGCCGAAAGTTAAATTCGGGACTTTGGGTCTTATGCGCTCAACCGACGTTCCGGAAACGGAAGTAATATTCGTCAAAGCAAAGGGCGAGCCTTTGCCTTATGCGCACGGAGCAAAAGGAGTGGGGGAGCTCTGCCTCATACCGACCGCTCCCGCCTGCTCCCACGCATATTACAAATACGACGGAAAATTCCGTCAAGCCCTGCCTCTGAAAGATACGGCATACACTTCAAAAGCGAATAAATAATAAGGAGAAAAACAAATGGACGCCAACGACATAAAACATCCGGTGTTGGAAGAGTGTTTCCAAGTCGAAGTCAAGGTCGAAGCTCCCGTTGTCGTCGGACAAGACGGCTTGCACGGGCGAAGGCAGATTATCATTATGACGGAAGGGATCGTGAAAGGGAAGCTGAACGGACGCATACTTCCGGGCGGGATCGATGCCCAGATCATACGTCCGAACGGTCTCGCGGAGCTCAGCGCGCGCTATGCGATACAACTGGACGACGGAAAGACGGTGTACATAGAAAACAACGGCATAAGGCGTGTTGAACCCGCCTACGCCGCGCAAGCCGCTGCCGGTAAGATAATCGATCCGGAATTTGTATACTTTGCCTCGGTCCCGAAATTCGAAGTATATGACGAAACGCTGAAGTGGCTGGAAGAATCTGTCTTCATTTGCCGCGCCGCGCGGCTGCCGGATAAAGTGCTGCTGCGCTTTTACCGGGTCTTATAAACAGTCAGGCTCCGAAATTACGGGAAAGCTTTTATTTTAGTTTCAATCACTTTTTCCCGATGCGCGTTTTTAATAAATCATTTGCGCCCGGTTTTAGGTAAGCGCAGATGGACGGCCCATTGAGCGGCGCCGATAATAAAAGAGCCGCCGATAATGTTGCCTATGGTGACCGGCAGCAGGTTTTTAAGGAAGAAAGCGGACCAAGTCAGCCCCGAAACGCCCGCCGTCGCCGCGGCGGCGTAATCAGGCACGTTGAGTGCGAAAAGCGCTGATGATATGTAGTACATATTGGCGACGCTGTGTTCAAATCCGCACAATACAAAAAGCATTACGGGAAAATACAGTCCGATTATCTTGCCGGATACCGTTTCGGCGGCGCAGGCGATCCAAACGGCGGCGCATACCAATATGTTGCACAAAATACCGCTTATCAAAGCCGCCGAAAAAGAAAGCCCTGTTTTGGCTGCGGCGATATTTATCGCGGCGCCCGCAAGGGCGTTGCCCAACGCGGAAAAAGTGTTTCCGTACACAACGGCCGCGGCAATCAAAACGGCGCCGATGAAATTCCCGGCATATATAACAGCCCAAGTTTTCAGCATTCCCGAAACTTTAACTGCTTTCTCATTCGCGCTGATGATAATGAGCATGTTGCCGGTAAACAATTCACTGCCGGTCAAAAGCGTCGCGGCCAAGCCCGTCGGGAATATGCAGGCGCTTATGAGCTTGGCGACGGACGGCGCGGAAACGGACAGCCCTCCCATAGTCGCGCCGACCCCGGCCAAGGCTATGAATATGCCGGCCGATATGCTCAAAATGATTTTTTTGTAAAAAGGCAAAGCTGCCTTTGCCGCCCCTGCAGAAACATAGTATTTTGCAACTTCTGCGGATGATTGCATATGATTTGTTCCCTGCTTTCAACAGTTATCGAATTCAGTCTTGGCCCCTCCGGAAAAAAGGATCTCAAATTCCTCTTTCGCATCGCCTTGTTCATACAGCATCCTGTATACCGCGCGGGAAATCGGCATTCGAACGTCATATTTTTCCGCCAATTGCATCATGGCTTTTGCCGTATAAAACCCTTCGGCCGGTTCGGCCCGGTCGCCTTTAATAAACTTTTCGCCGAAGCTCCTGTTGCGGCTGAACCGGGAAAAAACCGTGGCTTCGTAGTCGCCGAGATGGCACAGACCGTAAGCGCAAAGGCCGTCGCCTCCCATCGCGTAAATGAGCCTTGCGACTTCTCTCGTGCCGCGTGACATCAAAGCCCCCTTAACAGTGGTCAGGCTCAAGCCGTCGAGCATGCCGGCCGCAATGCCGATAACATTTTTAGCGGCGGCTCCGACCTCGTTGCCTATCATGTCGTTGCCGTAATAAAATCTGATCAGCCCGCCGGAGAATTCATCCGCCAACCGGCGTTTTATTTCTTCTGACGCGCTGTCTATTACCATACAGTTCGGGATCCCGGCATAGAGCTCCTGCACATGCCCCGGGCCGAGCCAAACGGCTGTGTGATTTGTGGGATCGACAGTTTCGGCAATCACCTGCGAGAGTCGGCGGGTCGTACCGATCTCAATGCCTTTCATGCAGAGAATGACGGTCTTGCCGCGCATCCCGAGCGCCGCGAGCATATCCGCTAAGCCGGAAAGATCCTGTGAGTTTATTGAAATAACAATGGTTTCCGCCTTTAATATCTCGCCGGGCGCGGTCGTCAGCCTTACGCTTTCCGGCATGGTCAGGTAATCGTTTTGCCGTGTTTCCGTCAGTCTGCGCATATTGGCGGAATTCTCACGCCCGTAAAGAGTTATCTCATGTCCGATTTTGTCAAGGTACCAGGCAATACATGACCCCCATCTGCCGCAGCCGATAACAGTGACCTTCATTAGGCTTCCGCCCTCCTTTTGCTTGTTTACCGGTTTTCGATTCTGTTTTTTCAAACGACGGACGGAAAGGCAAACATCCCGTGACGAGCGCCCGTGTCCGCGCGATCGCTAAAATCCCGGTATCTGTCCTCCCGTCAGCTTTGACATATTCTCCGCCGCGGCGCCGGCCGCAGTTCTCAAAGCCTCGTTGACTGCCGCCGTAATCAAATCCTGAAGCATTTCGACGTCACCCGGGTCCACGGCGTCGGGATCTATTTCAACAGAAACAATTTCCCTTTTACCGGACGCCGTCGCAGTAACCGCCCCGCCGCCCGCCGTGGCTTTATATTCCTGATTCTCCAGCTCTTCCTGCATTTTTATAAGGTCCTGCTGCATTTGCTGCGCCCGTCGCATCATATTCATATTCATGTTCATTCCGCCTCCGGGCACGCCCCCTCGGAAACCGCTCTTTGCCATAACCGCCACCGGTCCTTTCGATATATACTGAGGCTTATTTAAAAGTTACGATTTCAAACCTGCTGAGTTCGTCAAGACTCTTCGTTCCCGTGAATTCCGCGGGCGTCGATTCGATGAACCGTATACGCACCGATTTTCCGACAGTGACCGAAGCCGCTTTTTCAAGTTGCGATAAAATGTCGGGCATGTTCAGCATATTCAAAGCGAAACCCGGCGCTGCGGCAATCGAAAGCGCTTCCCCGTCGAGCGTTCCGGTGATCTGAGAGGAGTCGGATAAGAGGTTATATATGCCGAACGGCAGCTTGCCGTCGAGCTCCTTTACAATGGCCTGCCACGCGTCGGATGTATCCGCCGCCAATTCTCGGGACTCTTCGATCGGTTCTTCTTCGCTTTTTTCAGGAGAAGACAGATCGTCTTTTTCGTTTTCCGACTCATATTTCGTATCCGGACCGGTTAAAACCGGTTCCGGTTCTGTGTGTTTTTCGCATAAACGACCGGGGGCCTCCTCCGGCTCTGCCGAAAGCGCCCGCAGCAACTCGCCTTCCGCGGCGGCCGCTTCGGACACTTTTATACTCGCGCTATGCTCCGAAGAACAGGCAGGCGCTTCCCGCTCGCACAGGGAGATTAAACACATCTCAGCCGTAATTTTCGGGCTGCGGCTTGCTTTCATATCAAAGAGCGCCGTTTGTATGACCTCGATCAGGGAGATAAGCGCGCCGCGGCTTGCATTCGCCCCCGCGGATATGAGTTTTTTAATGTCATATGAGCCGGACACAAGCTCCGGTCCGCTTTTCGGCGCCGTTTTGAGTATCAGCGCGTCGCGCGCAAGAACGCAAAGCTCGCTCAAAAGAGAAGACGGGTCCTTCCCCTCGCGCCATAATTGAGAAAATACGGTAAGCGCCGCTTCCGTACTTCCGTTCGAAACGGCATAAAAAAGGTTTTCTGTTTTTTCGCTCCCCGCAAGCCCGACAGCCGAATAAACGGCTTCAGTATCAACGGTTTCGCTCATCGGACAGCGGTCAAGCAAAGACAAGGCGTCGCGCATTGACCCTTCCGCGAGCCGAGCCAAAAGCACAGACGCTTCCGGTTTAAGATCGACGGCTTCGCGATCCGCGATATACATCAGCCTATCCGCAATAACGCCGGAGTCGATCCGCTTAAAACCGTGACGCTGGCAGCGCGACAAAACGGTAACGGGTACCTTGCTCATCTCTGTTGTCGCCAATATGAACATCAGATGCGACGGCGGCTCCTCCAGTATTTTTAAAAGCGCGTTAAAAGCGGAAGTCGAAAGCATATGGACTTCATCAACGATATACACGCGTTTTTTTACTTGCGCGGGCGAAAAGACCGCCTCTTCACGCAGAGCCCGCACATTATCCACTCCGTTGTTGGAAGCCGCGTCGAGCTCGACAACGTCCGTAACGGCGCCGGAATCTATACCTGTGCAGGATTTGCACTCGCAGCAGGGATTGCCGTCGGAGAGATTCTCGCAGTTGACGGCTTTTGCCAATATTTTCGCGCAAGTGGTCTTGCCGGTGCCGCGGGTGCCCGTAAAAAGATAAGCGTGAGAGAGCTTATCCGTTTTTATTTGATTTTTGAGGGTCTTTGTTATGTGGTCTTGGCCGATAACGTCGTCAAAGGTTTTCGGCCGCCACTTACGGTACAGCGCTTGGTACATCGTGCCACTCCGTTGCTGCCGGCATTTTTCAAAAAATGCCGGCAGATTTTTTTGCCGCGTTACTCTCCGCAAAAGCAGAAAAACCGAATCACGACCCTCGGCAAGACCGCGCACCCGCCTTTGAAACTGCGCTACACCCGTTACCGCGGCAGTTAACTCAGGCTCGGAACTCTCACGGCACACGGAGAAACCCGTTTAATGCTGCTCGGTTCCCCGCCTGACATGGTTCGCGGGCTTCCGTTGCGCGAGACCGAACCGTCATCGCCACTTACTGCGGTCAGACAACACATCGCAGCCCCTGGGGCGGGAATTCACCCCCGCTGTGGCGGATTGCGGGTACAGGGCACCGCCGGCTCCCCGGTTAGCGCAGCCTTGTCAAAGGTCGTTTTAAGATATTTTACTATACACGCAAGCTTTTGGCAAGACCGCGTTCACTCGTGTTTTTATTTTAACGACCTCTTAAGCAATAACCGAAGGATCGCATTTAACATCCCTTTCGGGTGTTCCGGGAACAAAAGACACTTATATGCACAAACTGCCGAAGCTTTGACATTTTCGGATTTTAGTGTATTTACAATTTTGAATTCTGTGCTATAATAATGCAATCGCGGGGGCGTAGCTCAGTTGGGAGAGCGTACGGTTCGCATCCGTAAGGTCGAGAGTTCAAGTCTCTTCGTCTCCACCACGAGGATGTCAAGCACGAGACTGATAATTTCACGAATTATCAGTCTCGTGCTTGACATCCTGTTTTTATTCAGCTGACAGCGGCATCCTTAAAGGCGTGATGTTTCCGTTGAACTTCAACCCGACCATCAGGATAAATGCACACCTTAAAACAGGTTTACATACTTAGCTTATAAAGTGTATACTGATTGAGCGAAACGCCCTCTTTTTCGGCTTCGACGGCAAGGCGGCGGTGAAGTGTTTTGGGAAGTCTCACTACAAATTTACCGCTGTAATTTCCTGTGTCCAACGGCACGGGGACAGGCAGACCTGCCTCAATCCTCGTCTCTATCCACCCCTCCATGGCCTCTTTGATGTTGATATGAGCTTCTTCAAGCGTTTCGCCGTCGCTCATGCAACCGTCAAGCTCTCGGACAGTGGCAAAATAGTATTTACCGCTTTCATCTTTCACATGCCGAAAGACGATATTATAGGGCAATTCCATATATTCTTTCACGGACATGTATTACACCTCCCGATTATTTTTCACCGATACGCTTAAGTAATTCGTCAATACAGGATATTTTCAGAGGGTCTTTCAATGTTATCAAATCGCCTTGCTTATTGAGATAGTGCCTGTGTGAGCCTTTTTGCCGTTTGAAATCGTACCCATAGGCGGCAAGCACTTTTTCAGCTTCTTCCATCCGTATTCCATGAGGCCGGTTTTTCATTTTTTCGATTATCTTTATTTATCGGCGGCATGACTTATCACATCCTGCGTTAATAGTATCATATACGGTACTAATAGTCAACACCGGAACCGCCGGATAATGTGAGCTTCTGAAATATTTCTGAAAAACTTCCGAAAAAGCGTAATTCTGGTGGCTCCGGG
>Ga0082212_10007268_pt1 | contig 14687 bp, 11 predicted proteins | sample TergutNt197P3_FD_71548 | JGI IMG/M metagenome (GOLD analysis project Ga0082212, IMG submission 71548) | Neocapritermes taracua P3 segment gut microbial communities from Petit-Saut dam, French Guiana - Nt197 P3 | ecosystem: Host-associated > Arthropoda: Insects > Digestive system > Gut ... | reverse complement strand
CCCTATGCACAGGTACTGGTAGTGGATGACAATATCGCCAATCTGGACGTGGCAAAAGGCCTTTTGAAACGCTATGGGATGAAAATAGACTGTGTGCAGAGCGGGCAAAAGGCCATAGATGCCATCAAGGAAGAGAAAGTTAAATACAACGCGGTTTTAATGGATCATATGATGCCCGGCATAGATGGCATCGAAGCTACCAGGATCATTCGGGAAGAAATCGGAACTGCATATGCAAAAACTATACCTATCATCGCCCTGACAGCAAACGCCATTGCAGGAAACAATGAAATGTTTTTAAGCAAGGGTTTTCAGGCCTTTATTTCCAAGCCAATTGAAATAGCCCGCCTTGACGCTGTTATCCGGAAATGGGTACGGGATGATGAGCAGGAAAAGCTGCTCGCTGATATGCCCCAGGATTTCCGCCGCAGGCAGGACAGGCGGAGCGGACCTGCTGACAGGCGAAAAAACAACGACAGGCGTATCGTTGGTGTAGAAATCGCCGGATTGGACATAGACAGTGGAATCAAGCGTTTTGGAAGCGAAAAAACGTATTTCAGTATCCTTCATTCTTTTGTAGTAAATACACGCCCTCTCATGGAAGAGATAGCGGAGGTAAACCGGGATAATTTGGTCAATTTCGCCATCACCGTTCATGGGATAAAAGGCTCCAGCCAGGGCGTATTCGCGTCTTCCATAGGAGACAAGGCGGAGGCGCTGGAAAATGCGGCCAAAGCCGGAGATTTTGACTTTGTGAGCATCAATACTCCATCCTTCCTTGAAGATGCCCGGAAGCTTTTTGCGGATATTGAAGATACGCTCGGCAAGGCTGTAAGTGTTAAGAAGGAAATAAAACCAAGAAAAGACAAACTGGACAAGGAGCAGCTGGCGAGACTTCTTGCCGCCTGTAAAAGCTATGACATAGATGCTATAGACGCTGCCATAGAAGAAATTGACAGCTGGGAATACGGGACAGATAATGAGTTTGTAGTCTGGCTGCAGGATAACCTGAATCAGATGAATTACACACTTATTGCGGAGAAAATTACAGATTTAATTGAACTCGAGGTATAAATGGATACTGCACGTCACACAATTATCCTGGTAGACGACAATTTATCCAACCTGATTCAAGGAAGAGATATCCTTAAACCGTATTATAAAGTATACCCTGCGCCATCCGCCGCCAAGCTTTTTGAAGCTCTTGAGAATATTAAGCCCGGCCTTATTCTTCTGGATATTGAAATGCCCGTGATGTCGGGTTATGATGCAATCAAAAAGCTCAAAGCCGACATTCGCTATAAGGAAATCCCGGTTATATTTCTCACATCAAAAACCGATGAAAACAGCGAGCTGAAAGGCTTTGACCTGGGAGCTATGGATTATATACTCAAACCCTTCTCCGCCCCGCTGCTTTTAAAGCGTATTGAGAACCAGCTTCTCATTGCTCAAAGCCAGGCAGCACTTAAAAATTACGCAGACAATCTTGAAAAAATGGTAACCGAAAAGACCTCGGAGGTGATGGATTTACAAAATGCCGTACTAGAGACCGTGGCCGATCTGGTGGAATTTCGGGACGAGCACACCGGAGGCCATATCACACGAACACAGCTTTATATGAAGGCCCTGCTTGAAGAATTGATCCGTAAAAACGTGTATAAAGAAATTATTTCCAAGTGGGATATGGAATATTTACTGCCATCGGCGCAGCTGCACGACGTGGGAAAAATAGCCATAACCGACCTTATATTGAATAAAGAATCAAAACTCACCCCTGAAGAATTCGAAATTATGAAAACCCATGTGAATGTTGGAATGGCTGCCATAGAAAAAATCATGAGTAACGCGCATGAACACACGTTTCTGCACCACGCGCTGCTTATAACGGGATCTCATCATGAAAGATGGGATGGAACCGGATATCCAAAAGGTCTGAAGGGAGATGATATTCCGTTAGAAGGGCGCTTAATGGCCATTGCGGATGTTTATGATGCGTTAATATCCGAACGGCCGTACAAAAAGGCGTTCAGCCATGAGGAAGCGAGCAAAATTATCACAGAAAGCGCCGGAACACATTTTGATCCTGTTTTGGTGGATATATTCAAAGAGGTAGAAGCTGAATTTGAAAGGGTCTCACGGGAATCATGCTGAGTACTTTTGTATACCAGCGGGCAGACTAGCGGAAGCACAGCCGGAAACAATCACCTTCTTTCAAAACTCAAACAGGGGTAACTGCAGGCCGGTCAAATAACCGCACGCGAACCGGTGAGCGTGTGGATGAGCAAAGGTAACACGACCTAGGGCCAGTAAATTAAAACTCAAACAAAGGAAGCTGCAGCCCGGCGCCGTCGATATTGGACAGGAGGCGGCGGATACGCAGAGGGTCGTCGGGGCGTTCGATAAAAGCACCGCCGCAGCTGATGAAATAGCGGGCACGCTTGAGTACCGCACCAAGGCGGCGCAGACCGTCGAAGCTGAGACTGCGGGAACGGCGGGTTTCGATAATGCGGCGGGCGGTTTTGGCGCCAATGCCTGGAACGCGCAACAGGGTCTCGTAATCGGCACGGTTTATTTCAATGGGGAAAAAGTCGAGATTCCGCAATGCCCAGGCGGTCTTGGGATCGATCTGCGGATCAAGGAACGACTGATCCTCGCCAAGGATTTCGCCGGCTGCAAAATGGTAAAACCGCAGAAGCCAATCCGCCTGGTAAAGGCGGTGTTCGCGCACCAACGGCGGGCCGGGGATTGCCGGCAGGCGAGGGTCGAAAGCGGCGCCGCGGGCGGGGACACCGGGGTGAATAAAGGCCGAATAGTATACCCGGCGCAGAAAAAACTTGCGGTACAGGGAATTGGACAGGTTGATGATCTGGCGATCGTCCTCCTCGCTGGCCCCCACGATAAGCTGGGTACTCTGCCCTGCCGGGGCGAAGACGGGGGCGCTGGCCTTTCCCTGCGGTAAAAACCGGCTGGTACGGCGATTTTCCTCAAATTCACAGCTAAGACCAGAAAAATTATCCATCGCGCCAAGTATCTCCCTGCCGGATTTATTCGGGGCGAGATTTTTCAGGCTTTTGTCCGTGGGAAGTTCAATATTCACACTGAGCCTGTCCGCCCAGAGGCCGGCCTCGCGGATCAGCGCCTCCCCCGTACCGGGGATTATCTTGAGGTGAATGTAGCCGCCGTAACCCGCCTCGCTGCGGAGGGTACGCGCCGTCTCAATAAGCTTTTCCATGACAATGTCGGGGTCGGCGAAAATCCCCGATGATAAAAACAGCCCTTCGATATAATTACGCCGGTAAAATTCACAGGTCAGCTCGACCAGTTCCCGCACGGTAAAACTGCTGCGTGCTATGTCCGCCGAGGCACGGTTGACGCAGTAGGCGCAGTCATAGCGGCAGACGTTGGAAAACAGCACCTTGAGCAGACTGACGCAGCGGCCGTCCTCGGTCCAGCTGTGGCAGACCCCGGCGGGGACACTGGCGCCAAAACCTTTTCCCCCGGCGGCCCTGCCAACGCCTCCTTTGACAGTTCCGCTTCCAGAGGAGGCGCATGAAGCATCGTATTTTGCCGCGCCCGCAAGGATAGAAATCTTTTCCGCCAGTTCCATCACTGTTACTATACATCTGTATAGAATAAATTGCAAGTGCTATCTCAATTCAAAATTAAAAAATGCCGATATTGACGGTATGAAAAAGACAATCGCTTTAGCAGCTGCCCTTTATGTTGCCCTGCTGTGTACTCCGTACTATGCGGCAGCCCAGGGATATCCGGCCCCCGCAGGGGATATTTTCAGACAGGAAGGAATCGCCTCCTGGTACGGCCCGGAATTTGACGGCAGGCCGACTGCTTCGGGGGAAATTTTCAATTCCACCATGCTCACCGCCGCCCACCCCAGCCTGCCCTTCGGGACACTGCTGATCGTTACCAATAGGCACAACAACCGGCAGGTAACCGTCAGGGTAAACGACAGGGGACCGTTTGTGGCGGGGAGAATTATTGATGTTTCAAAGGCGGCCGCAGAGCAGCTGGATATGCTGGTTACAGGTACCGCGCCGGTGCTGATTCAATCAGCCCAGGCGGGCGTGCAGCCGCAGACTCAATCGCAATCGCAGACTAATCCGCAGGTGCAGATATATAACCGGACCATTGCCCCGCCGCAGCAGGCCTATTCTCCGCCGCCAGCCCCGCCTGTACAGCAGCCACCCCAGCAGCCGCAGCAGCCGCAGATCATCGTAACGCCCGCGCCGGAAACACCGCCGCAGGGGCCTTATGCGCCGATTACGGTTACCGTGTACCCGCCCCCGGCTCAGGGCGCCCCTTCCCCCTATACGCCGATTCCAGCCGACCTTCCGCAGGCGGCTGCTGCCGGTCCTATAAATCTGCCGCCGCCGGTATCGGGAGCAAGGCTTATTCCCGCCATAGACCCGTCTCCGCTTAAATCTTACAAACTGCAGGTGGGCTCTTTTAAGGTCGCCCGCAACGCGGTTGACACGTATGAAAAACTGCGAAGAGCCGGTCTTAACCCTGCCTATGAGCAGAGTGGCGAATATTACCGCATCGTACTTTCGGGAATACGCGGAACAGAAGTCCGGTCGGTTGCGGATAAACTCCAGGCGGCGGGATTCAACGAAGCCCTGATCAGGGAAGAGTAGCCAACAGCTCTCAATGAACAAACGCGCCCTCAGGGCGGACATTCTCCTGCTGCTTACTGCCGGAATCTGGGGCTTTGGCTTTGTCGCCCAGCGTTCCGGCATGGAATATGTGGGGCCTTTTGCCTTTAACGGCATCCGGTTTATCCTGGGCAGCCTGTCCCTTCTGCCGCTGATCCTCGTTAGGCGAAAAACCAGCGCAAACAAAACATCTCCGGCCACTTCCAAAAAGCTCTGCCTGTATTCGCTTGCCGCCGGAGGCTGCCTCTTTGTCGCGGTCATTCTGCAGCAGGCAGGCATCATGTTTACCACAGCGGGCAATGCCGGCTTTATCACCGGCCTCTATGTCGTATTAACGCCCATTTTCGGCATATTTTTGGGAAGGAAAACCGGCGCGGCGACATGGGCAGGTTCGGTGTTTACCCTGGCCGGCCTGTACTTTCTCTGCGCCGCCGGCCAGCTTGACTCGATAAACCCCGGCGACATTATCACCGTGGCAAGTGCAGTATTCTGGGCATGCCATGTCCTAATGATAGACAGGCTGGTAAAGGACATCGACCCGCTGGCATTGTCAGCCGGGCAATTCGCCGTATGTGGAATCCTTGCCCTTGCCGGCGCATTTCTCGCCGAGCCTTTCATCGTTCCACTGGTTCAGCACATCGATCCCGCCCTGCTTGAGCGGGGAACCTTTGCGTGGCTGCCATTGAACGCCCTGCTCGACGGTCTTTTTACCCGGACAATCGCCCTCCCCCCTCATGCGCTGATTCCCGTTCTCTACGGCGGTTTTGGCTCGGTAGGAATCGCTTACACCCTGCAGGTGGTTGCCCAAAGGGACGCGCCGCCCGCCCATGCCACTATCATACTGTGCTTCGAGGGCTGCTTCGCCGCCCTGGGAGGGGCACTCCTGCTTTCCGAAAAAATCAGCCGCTGGACGCTTGCCGGCTTTATCCTGATGCTTGCCGGGATGCTTGTCACCCAATGGGAAGTGGTAGCCGGCAGCGGGCGAAAGAATTCAGGACACATGAATTCAGCTTGAACTGATGAGGATTTACCCCTATAGTATTAAGATACCGCAATAAGGGGGAAATATGACTGAAGCAGCTAATTTTACAATTGAAGAACTTGGCAAGCGGAACATCAACTCGCCTATCATCATGTCCAATACTTTAGGGGATGGAATTGCCAACTATGTCACCGACGATCAATTTGTCCGCCTGGAAACATCGGTAAAGATCGGGCCGCAGCCGCCGGTCAAGAAGTCGCAGGTGCTGGAGTGCGCCGGACCAAGGGAGATGATCTATTTTACTCCCTCCCATGTGCATGCGGGAATTGTAAGCTGCGGAGGGTTGTGTCCGGGCATTAACGACGTGATCCGGGCTATTGTGCGCTGTCTTTGGTATCGCTACGGGGTGAAAAGGATTTCAGGTATACGCTTTGGCTACAAGGGTTTTTTACCGGAGTCCGGTTTTGATGTAAAAGACCTTGACCCTCCCAGCGTTGATGACATCCATAAAATCGGCGGCACCTTTTTGGGCAGCGCCCGGGGCGGCGGCAGGGAAGTAAGCAAAATTGTAGACGCGATGGAAAAACTGAACCTGAATATTCTGTTTACCATCGGCGGTGACGGAACCCAGCGGGGGAGTCTCGATATATCCGAAGAAGTGGAAAGAAGAAAGCTAAAAATCGCCCTGGTCGGCATTCCCAAAACCGTAGACAATGATTTCATCCTTCTGGATCGATCCTTCGGCTTTAACACCGCTGTGGACAAGGCCACTGAGGTTGTTTCGGCAGCCCACATGGAGGCGGCCTCGGCGATTAACGGCATCGGCCTCGTGAAAGTGATGGGCAGGGAGTCGGGGTATATCGCCGCCTGTACCGCGCTTGCAAGCCATGATGTCAATTTCGTGCTTATCCCGGAAGTGCCTTTTAACCTTGAAGGCTATAACGGCTTCCTCAAACACCTTGAGGACAGACTCTTAAAACGCAACCATGCCGTTGTTGTCGTGGCCGAGGGCGCCATGCAGGAACAGCTTCTCACCGAAAAAAAGACCGACGCGGGAGGCAACCTGAAAATGGCCGACGTTGGTGTGTACATCAGGGACAGAATCATCAAGTACTTTGAAGAAAAGAAAATTGAGATCAACCTTAAATACATCGATCCCAGTTATGCGATTCGCTCCGCCCGGGCCAATCCGGGAGATTCCATTTATTGTGAACGTCTGGGCAATGCGGCGGTTCATGCGGCGATGGCGGGGAAAACCAAAATGATAATCGGACTGGTGAACGATGAGTTTGTGCATCTGCCTATCAAAACGGCTATCGCCCACCGCAACCATGTTGATCCCGAAGGCACTCTCTGGCGCGACTGCCTGGATGCCACCCATCAGCCGGCGCAGATGGTGAATCAGTTCGGCAAGTAGCCATTAGTAGTATGTACATTATTCTACATTTTTTCACGCAGAGGCGCAGAGAACGCAAAGGGGATTGTAATTAATTACGGCGGCGCAGCGTTGGACATTACCGACACGCAGGCCGATTCCCTGTTTTCCCGGGCATTGGCACAGGCCTGCGCAGAACTGGCAGCGGCAGGGCGGCCGGTTTCCTCCGTGCTGCTTATCCCCCCCGACATTACCCGTTTTTATTCGCGGGCGGGCTTCCTTACGGGAATCGCCTGCCGCGAGTTGACGAAGGCAGGGATTACAGTTACCGTACTGCCCGCCCTTGGCACCCATACCCCGTTAAGCGCCGCCGAGCGGGAGCGGATGTTTCCCGATGTTCCCGAGTCCCTGTTTCGCATACACGACTGGCGCAGCGATGTAGTCTGCCTTGGCCGCATCGAGAAGGAATGGATTGCAAACGCCACTGGCGGCGCGGTGAACTTCGACTGGCCGGTGCAGGTAAATAAACTGCTGGTGGAGGGCGGTTTCGATCTGATCGTCTCGCTGGGGCAGGTTGTTCCCCACGAAGTTGCCGGAATGGCGAATCACACGAAGAACATCTTTGTGGGAACCGGCGGCAAGGAGGCCATCGACAAAAGCCATTTTGCCGGCGCCGTCTTTGGTATGGAAAAACTGATGGGGCGTACCGACACGCCGGTTCGGGCGATGTTTGACGAAGGTATGCGGCGCTTCGGCGGCAGACTGCCCCCGGTACTGTTTGCCCTGACCGTTATCGACACCAGCGGAACAGACGGCGAAGGACCGCCGATGCGGGGGCTGTTCTGCGGTTTTGGCCGCGAATGTTTTGAACAGGCCGCCGCCCTTTCCCGCGAGGTCAATATTACGCTTTTGGACGAGCCGCTGCACAGGGCGGTAGTGTACCTTGAGCCGCAGGAATTCCGCACTACCTGGCTGGGCAACAAGGCAATCTACCGCACCCGCATGGCAATGGCAAAGGGCGGTGAACTGTTAATTATCGCACCGGGACTGGAACGTTTCGGCGAAGATCCTGCCCTGGACGCGCTGATACGAAAACACGGTTACAGGCCGGAAAAAGTTATTCGGGAAAGGGTCGGCTCCGATGCGGAACTGGCGGACAGTCTTTGCGCGGCGGCGCATTTGATCCACGGTTCAAGCGAGGGGCGTTTTACCGTGCGTTACTGTCCGGGAACGGGTATAAGCCGCCGGGAAATTGAAGCCGCAGGTTTTGAATGGGGCGATATTGACGAGGCAATGGCGCACTACGACATTGCAGCGCTTGCGCCGGGCTGGAACACTGACGCCAATGGCGAACGGTTTTTCTTTGTGCCCAATCCGGCGCTTGGCCTGTGGGCGGCCCGGGGTACATTATGAGTACCACCCATGAACGCCGCAAAGCTGTCGCGGCGATTATTGCCTGCGTCATGTTCTGGGGTTTTTCATTTATTTCAATAAAAATCACTGTGGCGGTTTTCCCGCCCATGTCCCTCGGCCTCTTGCGTTTTGCGATAGCGCTGGTTTTTCTGTATTTTATAAAACTCAGGCTGGCGCCCGGCGAAAAACTGTGCCGCCGGGACATTCCCCTGCTATTGGGCGCAGGATTTTCGGGCGTTACACTGTACTTTTTCTGCGAAAACAACGGCGTTTCCCTGGTAACAGCGTCCGAGGCATCAATCGCCATCGGATCGATTCCCGTGCTGATCATGACTGCAGACTGGATCAGCGGAAAAATTGCACGTAACAAGAACAACAGGCTTCCGAAAGTCGGTGCACGCCAGTGGGCGGGCGCATTTATTTCCATCGCCGGCGTTTGGCTTGTTGCCGGAGTTTCCTTCGCCCTTTCGGGCAGCATACTCGGCTATATCTACATGGCGGGGGCGGCCTTTTCCTGGATGGTGTATTCCCTGTTAACCCGTCCGTTGTTTTCCCGCTGTTCCCGAATCTACATAGTGTTCTGGCAGAATGTCGCGGGATTTATCGGCTTCATCCCCTTTTCGATCATGGAATTTGACCGCTGGGGAAAACCCGGAGCGGACGTTATCATTCACCTGGTTTTTTTGGGTGTCTTCTGTTCCGCGATGGGTTACTGGTTCTACGCCCGATCCCTTGAGGTTCTGGGAATGTCCGTTACCGCAGTATTTATCAATCTGGTTCCCCTGCTGACTGTAATTTTCGGATTTTTTGTCATGGGGGATCGTCTGACAGTTTTACAGCTGGCAGGTGCGGCTCTGGTTGTCGGCGGCGTATATCTTTCAATGCTGGAAAGCCGCTCCCGCCGCCTGACCGAAGTTAAGCCAAAGGAGTCTGTGTGAACAAGTCAAAAGCGCAGGTTACTGAAGGGATCGTGTCCCTTGTTGTCAACGCTGCCCTCTTTGCCGTAAAATTCTGGGCGGGAATAGCAACCGGATCAATCGCAATAGTAGCGGATGCCTGGCACACCCTTTCCGATACGCTGGCCTCGATATTTGTGTTATTTGCAGTCAAACTCTCGACCAAGAAGGCCGACAAGGAACATCCCTTCGGGCATGGGCGGTGGGAGCAGATTGCTTCGATTTTTGTGGCTCTTATTCTGGGAATAGTTGCCTGGGATTTTTTGCGTAATTCGGTAACAAAATTCAACAGCAGGGAAAGCGTTGTTTTTGGGAAACTTGCCATTGCAATAACGGCATTATCCATAGTTGTAAAGGAGCTGCTTGCCCAGTTCGCCTTTTATCTTGCGAGAAAAACCGGCAATCTGGTGATTAAGGCAGACGCCTGGCACCACCGCTCAGATACCCTGTCTTCGATAGCGGTTTTGGCGGGCATACTGTGCAGCATATTCTTTGGGGAAAAACTCTGGTGGATGGACAGCGTCTTGGGAGCGATCATCGCCCTGATGCTTGCCTACGCAGGTTTCAAAATAATAAAGGAAGCAATAGACAAAATACTGGGCGAACAGGCGGATCCGAAACTGGTTGACAGGATTCAGGATGAAATAAAAAAAATATACAGCAATGATCTGCATATTCACCATATTCATATTCACAATTATGTTTTGCACCAGGAACTAACCCTGCACATACGGCTTGACAAAAATCTAACCATTGAGGAAAGCCATAAAACGGCAAGCGCCATTGAAGAAATGCTCCAGAGGCAATTTGACATGACGGCGACCATTCATGTTGAACCCTTGCTGTAGCAGGGGCTTGAAAATATCAACAAAAGGTATAATAATTAAACAAAGGGTGGAAAAAACGGATAAAACCATGAAAAAAGCGTGTTTTTTTCTTATTTGTTTGGCCTTGGGAGGGGTCTCTTTTGCAGAAAATCTGCCAAACCGGAGTGTTTTCGTTGAAGGAAAGGCTGTTTGGCCCGAGCAGCGGGCGTTTTTTCTGGATAATTTCAAAATGGAGGCAACCGCTTTAGGTTATACCGTTGTCAATGACAAATGCGCTGCCGGATATACCTTTGAGTTTGAAGTTATTCCCCATATTGTTATGTACGATGACGGCACAGAAGCGCCGGCCCCGCCCGATGAAGCGCAATTTGTTCTTTTGGTCGCCTTCTTCAGAAATGAAGACAACAGGGAACTGGTGTATTTTGAACATCTTTTTACCGACCTTAACGAAATGTATGAATTTAACCAATTCGTATTTTTCAGGGCTGCGGTCAATATTCCCCCTATCAACGAAGAAGATTTAATGGTACAGGAAAATCAGGACTGGCGGAACAAGTGGCTGTATTTACGCTTGTCGTTTGACTTCCCCATTACATTTTATCAATTAAAAGGTGATGGTCTGATTGCCGGAAGGGGAGCCTATGAAGGGTCTTTTGACAGTGCAACCAGCACCACGCCGCTTGATAACAGAGTCATCGCACTGCCGGCAGGAACGGTAGGCCTTGAATTCCAGTTTCTTAATTTTATGAGCATTGAGCCGAAATTTCAGATAGGCTGGGAATACCTGAACGATACGAATTTGATGATGATGGCGGCGGGCGTTGAACTGAAATTTCCGCTGAAATTCCTGAACAATGTCCTGCTTGCACCCTACGGTGCTTTTACCTATCCAATTCTTATGCCTGAAACCTCAGATATTTTTGACTCATTCCCCCAATTTGGATTTGGCGGCGGCATACAGATTGCCATAAAGGGAGGAAAAGCGGGAGCATTTTTTGCCGATGTAAACTATATGTATTATTACGGTGACTCTGTAATATATAATAATTTAGGAGAACTGGCTCCAAATCCCGAGGTAATCCACTTTCAACGTTCCGTTATTGGAATTGGGGTTGGCTATAAAGTCGGGCTCGGCAACCGGAAGTAATTCTGTAGACACAAAAAAACAGCCGCTGTTGGGCGGCTGTTTTTTTTAGGTTGGGAGTACGGTGTGTTTACGGTGCTTTTATTACGTAGAAATACAATCCGTAAACTTCAGTGTCAGGCGCTGTACCAACATCATCAAAAATCTGTACAAGATAATACGGCACATCATAATCTGTACCACTGAGATTCTTTACAAAGGTAAAGAGACCATCTCCCGCTTCAATTTCAAGTGTACCTCCCACTACCTGACCTAAAAGATCGCCGTCTACCTGCGACCAGCACTCTAAAGCAGCAGTGGCGCCGGGTATTGTTAGTGCAAATGTAGCAGCGTCTTCCATTTGTACCACACAGCCATTTACAAAGGCAGGTAGTTCAGAACCGGCAGTAACAGCACCAACGGCATAATACTTAACATCATCAGGGTCACTAATAACAGGAGCGGTAAAAGCAAGCACTCCATCAGGCATATTCGGGATGGTAAAGATTAAATTCTGCCCTCCGGGTGAGGGAGGTTTTGGGAACAGATCAGGTAAAAACGTAAATGCGTAATGTGTGGGCAAACCGCCATAGATATACAGTACTTCCCGAACGATAATAGTACCGGGGTAGGTGGCATTCTGTAGCGTGAAAGTTACATCATAAGCTCCTGGAGCAAGACTCGTGCCAGTGGAATCAGACGGGGTTCCTTCTATGTCAAAAGGACTACCCGTAATAGGAGTACTGGTACTTCTATTCGCTATAGCCATCTCAGCAAGATTCAAAAGAGTAGTACCGCCAAAGTTATACGTTAATGTTCCAGTACCACTGGTTTTAAGCCAATCCAAAGCAATAGTAACAGCCGCATTGGTTTGACCAGATTTTATCTCAAATGGGGTATCATATTCACCGGTTGCTACAAGTGTAGTGCCAACATAAGCTTCTATTGTGATTTTAAGGTATTCTCCCACCGGTACATCAGCTATGGAATAATTTTCACTTGCAACACGAGTAATTGTAAGATACCCCGGTGATCCAGTAGGGTGATTAACTGTGGGATTGGTAAGATGAAGTGTATCACCTATAAATACCACCCTGTACGTATCAAAATTAGCAGGCTTAGTTGGAAAAATAGTCCGCACACCACCAGCTTCGCTAAATGTCAGCTGAACAGCTCCCATGCCTTCCGCCAGGGGAAAGGTTTGATCCTCGCTGCCGGGAAGAACACCTTCCATTGGTACAAAACAGCCAATTACCAATGCTGCCGCCAGTAGTACCGCCGTCAGTGCGGCAAATATGCCGCCCTTTTTTTTCATTGTTTTCATTTTCTTCTCCTCTTTTTTCCCATATTATTTAATGCTCCATCCGGAACAATATTACCACGATTTGCGCCATATTCCTACTCATCAATAATGATATAAAAATACGTGCTGTACGGCAAGCCGTCCTTCACCCCTATCACTGTCACAAGATACCGCAGGATCTCCGGAATATCAAAGGGGTCATCACCCGCCGTTATGTCAAGCTCATTGCCCCCCCATGGGGAAACTCCCTGAGATGGTGTTAGAGGGATGTCGCTGTTGCAGTACCATTCAATACCGCCATCATATTCACTAGCGTTGGTTACTGTTATTGTTATCGTTACGGAACCGTCGCCAGGGACAATAACTTCACCGCCTTCGCTTAGATCCGGATCATCCCCCCCGATCCCGGGAAGAGTAATGGTTATCCTTGTTTTATCCTTGTTGATTATTTCCTGAACTTTGTCATCGTCAAGAAAGGTTTGAACATCCACAGGCATAAGGCAGGCGCCCAGAATCAAGATAATACCGGCGCTTAAAGCATACCCCAAAATTCGGGAAGACACCTTCCTCATTGTACTACAATACCGCGCTGGGACGGAATTTGTCAAGCCAACAGATGGCATTGTATACACCTTATTCTCTAGTTCGTTACTGTCACCGAACCAATCAGATTTGCCCCCAAAGTTGAATCCCATATAGCAACACCGCCGGGGGCTTTGTTCGCAAACCGTATACAGCGTTTGGCAGGGGTGGTTTCTTTGGGATCCTGTATCTTCAGGTAAATATTGTAATCACCGGCCGGCACTGTGCCAAATGCGCTCATGCCAATGGTGAAATTCAAATCGCGCCATGCGGCGGTATTGCTTGCCCTGCCGTCATTATCCGCCGCTGCCAGCCAGTCCCTTGCATCAAGGGACATAAGCACACTGTAGGAGCCGGAGCCGGATTTGGGCTTCAAAATAACATGTACATCCTTTTTATTCACAACATTGCCCCAGCCAACATTCTGGATCTTCCCTTCAAATACCAAAGTACCGGTTCTCGCTACGGGATCACTTACCCATGCTTCACGCAGTACCAGCCGGTAGCCAAGCCGGTCGCGGACAAATTCCAGGCCATTTTTACCGTCATACACAGGGTCATAAATTGCATTCTGGCCGTCTGCAGGGTGCGAATTGGTTAATGATGTTGTGACGTTAGTTTCATTATAAGTAAGATCCTTCCAGATATTAAGCACATCCGGATCATGTTCAATATTCAGGTGGCTTGTGTGGGCAATAGGGCCTTCCCATGCAACAAAAGGGAACCTGGCATAATTTATATCGTAAGGATTATTTGTTTCTCCGCCATAAAGGTTGTTTTGGTTTCGTATCCAGGTAATGGTTCGATTACGTGAAAATGAACCACCTACAAGACTGTTTCCTTCGCTAAGTGAACCGTTGTCACTATTATTGTCGCGGCCGCATGAATAACTGTCGTTGAACATTCCGAATCGTGCTAAAACGGAATCGCGCTCCGGAGCTGTCATCAGATGGATATTATTAAAGGTATAACTTGTTCCAATAGAAATTGTTCCATTGGTACCGTACTTGGCGTTATACCATGCAAGGAATCCGCCCGCATGTGCCAAAACCGGGCGCGAGGCGGGTACAGCATCTAGCAATGCATCGAAAAGCCAAACATAGTTAGCCGCATTCGTGGACATAGTTGTACTGTGCATTTCGCCCCACGGTCCGAAGAATCCCTGAACTGACATTATGATGTCCTCATATTCCTCGAGGATGGGTTTTATCTGATATATATGATATTGCACCCATTGGGTAACGGATGCAGGAACATTTGAGTCCCATACCGCAGGGGTATTAAAAGTATGAGGATCGCCCGTCGGCTCGCCGTTTATATAACCGCTTCCCGATAATCCAACACTATTTCTGCTCCAGCCGTCTTCGTCATATTTAAAGCGCACTTCTGCAACAAGTGAGGTTGATGTATTGTTTCTTACCCCGTTAAGCGTGTTTCTGATATAATTAAGGGCAAT